>Ga0268283_1000381_pt1 | contig 32536 bp, 40 predicted proteins | sample saktaG_13_FD_190140 | JGI IMG/M metagenome (GOLD analysis project Ga0268283, IMG submission 190140) | Saline water microbial communities from Sakinaw Lake, British Columbia, Canada - sak_2013_06_06_36m | ecosystem: Environmental > Aquatic > Non-marine Saline and Alkaline > Saline ... | reverse complement strand
GAAATGAGCGGAACACGTATTTTCGGGCCTGTTGCCAGGGAACTCCGGGAAAAGCAATTCATGAAAATCGTTTCATTGGCACCGGAAGTGCTTTAAACAAATAAGCTATGAGTACGAAATTGCATATAAAAAAAGGCGATAATGTTCTGGTTCTGGCCGGCGATTCCAAAGGAAAGCAAGGAAAAGTCCTGGAAGTGGTGGTTGATAAATACAGGGCTATTGTAGAAAATGTAAATCTGGCTTCCAAGCATACAAAGCCAAATGCTAAAACACCTAAAGGTGGCATCGTTAAGGCCGAATCATCAATCCATTTGTCAAACCTGATGGTTGTAGATGGATCAGGGAAACCTACAAGAATTGGCCGGAAGATTGATCCAAAAACTAATAAATCAGTACGTGTATCAAAAAAATCAGGGGAGGTAATTAAATAATGGATTATTCACCAAGATTAAAAGACAAATATTTCGGGGAAATAGTACCGGCGCTCAAAACGCAGTTCAACTATTCAAATTCAATGCAAGTTCCCCGCCTGGTAAAAATTTCCCTTAACCAGGGACTTGGCACCGCTATTACTGATAAAAAACTAATGGATACAGGTCTTGTCGAAATGACAATGATTGCCGGACAGAAAGCAGTTTCAACCAAGTCAAAAAAGGACATTTCAAATTTTAAGCTTCGTAAGGGAATGCCTATTGGTGTTCGTGTAACCTTAAGAGGCGACAAGATGTACGAATTTCTTGACAGGTTGGTTTCAGTTGCTATTCCGCGTATCAGGGACTTCAGGGGTATTAATGAAAAAGGGTTTGACGGAAGAGGTAATTATTCCCTCGGAATTCCGGAACAGATTATTTTTCCGGAAATACTTATCGATAAAGTTGCAAAAATCAATGGGATGGACATTACGTTTGTTACCACTGCCAACAGCGATAACGAATGCCTGGCGTTGTTAAAAGAATTCGGTTTACCATTCAAAAATCAGAAATAAACATGGCTAAAGAATCAATCAAAGCTAGAGAAGTTAAACGTCAGAGAATGGTTGCAAAATATGCTGCCAAACGTGCTGCCCTTATTGAAGCACACGATTTCATCGGACTTCAGAAACTTCCGAAAAATGCTTCACCGGTGCGCCTTCACAATAGGTGCCAGATAACAGGCAGGCCAAAAGGCTATATGCGTCAGTTTGGTTTGTCGCGTATCAATTTCAGGTTCATGGCTCTTCAGGGTCTTATCCCGGGAGTTAGGAAAGCCAGCTGGTAAGCAATTATATTACAGGAAGAGATTATTTATTTAAAACAGCAATTATAACAATGGTTACAGATCCAATTGCAGACTATCTGACAAGAATAAGGAATGCCGTGATGGCCAACCACAGGGTTGTAGAAATTCCTGCATCTAACCTCAAAAAGGAGATGACCAAGATTTTATTCGAAAAAGGGTATATCCTCAACTACAAATTTGAAGATGAGCCAAAACCAGGTTTGATCAAAATCGCACTAAAATATCACCCGGCTACTAAACAGTCAGCCATAACCAAGCTTGAGCGTATCAGTTCGCCTGGTTTACGCAGATACGTCGGAGCTGACGAACTTCCGAGGGTATTAAACGGACTTGGCATTGCCATACTGTCAACATCGCATGGTTTGATGACTGACAAAGAAGCACGCGTGCAGAAAGTAGGCGGAGAAGTTTTATGTTTTATCAGCTAAACTAAGGGAGGCACGAACTATGTCAAGAATAGGAAAATTACCGATTAGCATCCCGGCTGGAGTGCAAATTAATGTAACTGCGAAGAACCTGGTTACCGTTAAAGGTGGCCTTGGAGAACTAAGTCAACAGGTTGATCCTGATATTATCATTAAGGTAGAGGACGGTCAGATTATCCTGGAAAGACCCACAGAACAAAAACGCCACAAATCAATGCATGGTCTTTATCGTTCGTTGATTGCCAATATGGTAAAAGGTGTTTCGGAAGGATTCAAAACTGTTCAGGAGTTGATAGGCGTTGGTTATAAAGCTACAGCAACAGGTCAGGTTTTAGAACTTGCTCTGGGATATTCTCATAATATAATCTTTGAACTACCTGAGGAAATTACTGTTGTAACTCTTACTGAGAGAGGAAAGAACCCAATTATTACGCTTACCTGCAGGGACAAACAACTTATCGGGCAAGTTGCAGCAAAGATTCGCTCACTAAGGAAACCGGAACCTTATAAAGGCAAGGGTATCAAGTTTGCAGGTGAAGTCCTGAAACGTAAAGCTGGTAAGTCAGCTTCCGATAAATAATCTAAGTCATTGAAGAGTTTTAATACTTTGAACGAATGTCAATAACAACCAATAAAGAATACAGAAGGCTGAAGATAAAGCAGCGTGTTCGCAAAAACCTTTCCGGTACGCTCGAAAGGCCTCGCATGACTGTCTTCAGAAGTAATAAGCAGATTTATGTTCAGCTTATTGACGACCTAGCCGGTAAAACGGTAGTATCGGCCTCATCACGCCAACCTGAGATTTTATCACAAACTGTTGCCAAGATTGAACAGGCTAAGTTGGTGGGCAAACTGGTAGCTGAACGTGCGCTGGAAGCCGGGATAAACTCCGTAATTTTTGACCGTAATGGTTATTTGTACCATGGCAGAATCAAATCCCTGGCTGAAGCAGCAAGGGAAGGTGGCCTTAAATTTTAATTACGCTATGACAAACGCAAACATAAAAAGAGTTAAATCGAGCGAAATCGAGTTCAAGGATCGCCTGGTAAGCATTCAGCGTGTAACCAAAGTTACAAAAGGGGGACGTACTTTCAGCTTTTCAGCAATTGTTGTTGTTGGAAACGAAAGTGGAGTGGTTGGTTATGGACTTGGTAAAGCGAAGGAAGTTACTGCCGCTATTGCTAAAGGTGTTGATGATGCCAAGAAGAATCTTATTAAAGTGCCATTGATCAAAAGCACTATCCCTCACGAGCAATTAGGAAAATATGGCGGAGCGCTTATTTTCCTTAAGCCGGCAGCACCGGGTACCGGAGTTATTGCTGGTGGTGCTATGCGCGCTGTATTGGAAAGTGTAGGAATTAAAGATGTATTGGCCAAGTCCAAAGGTTCGTCTAACCCACACAGTGTAGTTAAAGCCACTATTGATGCCCTTGTTCAATTAAGGGATCCTTATGCAGTAGCTCAACTCAGGGGAATTACCCTGAACCAGGTTTTCAATGGTTAATACCCAAAATATATAAAATTATAACAGCAATGAAAATACTGAGAGTTACACAGATAAAGAGCGGGATAAAGCAACCTGAGCGTCAGAAAAGAACGCTGAGAGCGCTGGGAATCACTAAAATGGGCAGACCGATAGACAAAGAAGCCACTCCACAGATCGAGGGTATGATTAAAGCTATCAGTCACCTGCTTAAGGTAGAAGAAATTTAGTATAATAAACATTGAAACAACGATATTACTATGGATTTAAGTAATCTTAAACCAGCCAAAGGTTCTACTAAGAACAGGAAAAGAATTGGCAGAGGCCAGGGCTCTGGTGGTGGTGGTACAGCTACCCGTGGAAATAAAGGCGCTCAATCAAGATCCGGATACAGCCACAAGTTTGGATTCGAAGGCGGACAGATGCCTTTGTACAGGCGCGTTCCAAAATCAGGCTTTAAAAATATTAACCGTGTGGAATATCATGGTATAAATATCGATGCCTTGCAGAAACTTGCTGAATCTAAATCTTTATCAGTTATTGATTTCCAGGTACTGTTAGATAACGGGCTTGCCACTAAGAAAGAGCTTATCAAGATTTTAGGCAGAGGCGAACTTACAATAAAACTTGATGTTACGGCACATGCTTTCTCGGCCACAGCAACAAAAGCAATTGAAGCACTAGGAGGAACAATTACAAAAATCTAACTTTAGATGAAACGTTTTATACAGACCATCCGGAATATATATAAGATCGAGGAACTTCGTAACCGAATCATCTATACTTTAGGTATTGTGGTTATTTATAGGTTAGGATCATATATTGTATTACCAGGTGTTGATCCAAACCAGATTGCAACTTTACAGAACCAAACCAAAGGTGGTCTGTTAGGATTGCTCAACATGTTTTCCGGTGGAGCCTTTTCACATGCATCCATTTTTGCATTGGGAATAATGCCTTATATCTCTGCTTCCATCGTTGTTCAATTGCTTGGAATGGCCATCCCGTATTTCCAGAAACTTCAGAAAGAAGGAGAAAGCGGACGTAAGAAAATAAACCAGATAACACGATATCTTACAGTTATAATAACTGGCTTTCAGGCTCCGGCTTATATTGCCAATCTTATTTCACAACTTCCATCAGAAGCGATAACTCCTTTTGACCCGAACATAACTTCTCCACCAATGTTCTTTTGGGTGTTATCAGTTGTACTGCTGGTTTCCGGAACACTTTTCGTTATGTGGCTGGGTGAACGTATCACTGATAAAGGTATTGGAAATGGAATATCACTTATCATTATGATTGGTATTATAGCCAGACTTCCTTTTGCTTTATTCAGCGAATTTATCTCCCGCATGGAGCAGAAAGGAGGAGGCCTGGTGTTCTTTATTGTTGAGCTTGCTGTGCTGGTGTTCGTGATCCTGATAACTATTTTACTTGTTCAGGGAACCCGAAAGATTCCTGTGCAATATGCAAAGCGTATTGTTGGGAACAAACAATATGGTGGCGTTAGGCAGTATATCCCTTTGAAAGTAAATGCTGCCGGTGTTATGCCAATTATTTTTGCACAAGCTATTATGTTTTTACCACTTACATTGGCTGGTTTTGCTAGCTCTGAAGCTTTAAGCGGATTTGCTGCCACTTTTACCGATATTAATGGATTCTGGTATAATTTCACTTTTGCTCTTTTGATAATCGTGTTTACATATTTTTACACCGCAATCACGGTTAATCCTAACCAGATGGCGGAGGATATGAAAAAGAACGGTGGATTTATTCCCGGAGTTAAACCAGGTAAGAGGACTGCTGATTTTATTGATTCAGTTATGTCCCGTATTACTTTACCAGGCTCAATGTTCCTTGCATTTGTGGCTATTATGCCTGCACTTGTCAGGATGATAGGAATCAGCACCCAATTTGCTCAGTTCTATGGCGGTACTTCACTACTTATTCTTGTTGGTGTTGTGCTCGATACACTTCAGCAAATCGAAAGCCACCTGCTTATGCGTCATTACGACGGACTTACAAAGTCGGGCAGAATTAAAGGACGTAGTGCTGCTGGTGGTATTGGAATGTAATTAATGATATTAATACCGGATGATTCATTATAAAACGGATCAGGAGATCGAATTAATCCGGCAAAGTTCTTTACTTGTTGGCAAAACACTGGCAGAAGTTGCCAAACACATTAAACCAGGTGTAAAAACCATTGAACTGGACCGCATTGCGGAAATATTTATCAGGGACAATGGGGCGAAACCGGCGTTTAAAGGTTACAGGGGATTCCCGGCAACATTGTGTATATCCATCAATGAGGTGGTTGTGCATGGAATACCTGGCGATAGAGAGTTGAGAGATGGGGATTTGGTGTCAGTGGATTGTGGTACAATTTTGAATGGATACTTTGGTGATTCAGCCTTCTCTTTTGGAGTAGGCGATATGAAGGAAGACGTTCTTTTATTAATGAAGCGGACAAAAGAATCCCTCTACAAAGGGATTGAAGCAGCAAAGCATAACAGACGGGTAGGTGATATTGGATTTGAGGTGCAGAGCTACGTGGAGAGTTTTGGTTATTCTGTCGTTCGCGACCTTGTTGGACATGGACTTGGGAAAAGCTTACATGAAAAACCTGATGTGCCGAATTATGGTAAACGCGGCACCGGTAATGTGTTAGCAGAGGGGTTGGTAATTTGCATTGAGCCTATGATCAATTTGGGAAAGAGAGGTATAGTTCAGGAACGTGATGGCTGGACAATCCGCACTTCGGATAACATGCCATCGGCTCATTTTGAACATGCCATTGCAATACGAAAGGGCAGTACGGACATTTTGTCGAGTTTCGAAGAAATTGAACAGGTAACAAACGAAAATATTCAGATAATAAAGTAAGAATGGCCAAACAAAACTCAATCGAACAGGATGGAATTGTTAAAGAATCACTTGGCAATGCAATGTTCCGGATTGAACTTGAGAACGGACATATTATAACCGGGCATATTTCGGGTAAGATGCGGATGCATTATATCAAAATTCTACCCGGCGATAAAGTTAAAGTGGAGATGTCGCCTTATGACCTGAGCAAAGGAAGGATAATTTTCAGGTATAAATAAGTAAACTTTTTGAAAGAAAACGTAACAACTTAATAAAATGAAAGTAAGAGCATCAGTCAAAAAACGCACACCTGAATGCAAGATTGTACGCAGGAAAGGCAGATTGTACATCATCAATAAAAAAAATCCGAAGTACAAACAACGTCAGGGATAATAATAAATAATATTTAAAGAAAAAGCATATATGGCACGTATTGCAGGTATCGATTTACCACAAAATAAAAGAGGAGAGATTGGCCTCACCTATATTTTTGGAATCGGAAGGAGCACCGCCCAGAAAATTCTCGATTCTGCTGGTGTTGACAGGAATAAAAAAGTACAGGATTGGACGGACGAAGATCAGAACCACATCCGTACTATTATAAACGACAACTTCAAAGTTGAAGGAGCGCTTCGCTCGGAAGTTCAGCTGAACATCAAACGCCTGATGGATATCGGTTGCTACCGTGGTATCAGGCATCGTTTAGGGCTGCCTACAAGGGGACAGAGCACTAAGAATAATGCCCGTACCCGCAAAGGCCGCAAGAAAACTGTTGCCAACAAGAAGAAAGCTACGAAGTAATCAACTGGTTGCTTCAGCAATTAATATTTATCAGAAGTAGAAATAAACAGAATTATGGCAAAAACTGCTAAAGTATCTAAGAAGAGAGTCGTTAAGGTAGAAGCTATCGGAAGGGCATATGTTGTTGCTTCTTTCAACAATATTATCATATCCCTCACAAATAGTTCGGGTCAGGTAATATCATGGGCTTCGGCTGGAAAAATGGGTTTCAAGGGATCAAAGAAAAATACTCCTTATGCAGCACAGATGGCAGCTCAGGATTGTGCTAAAATTGCTTACGACCTTGGTCTCCGCAAAGTGAAAGTATATGTTAAAGGTCCGGGATCAGGCAGGGAATCAGCTATCCGTACTCTTCATACCGCAGGAATTGAAGTTACTGAAATTCAGGATGTGACTCCATTGCCACACAACGGTTGCAGGCCTCCAAAAAGGAGAAGAGTATAACAATGTATAAATAAGCAGATATTCCTGATGATCAGGTGTATTGATTAAATTTTAATTTTTTTGACAGTAAAACATTAATAAAATAATTTCCGGTTATGGCAAGATACACAGGTCCGAGAACCAAAATTGCACGTAGATTCAAAGATCCAATTTTTGGACCCGATAAGTCGTATGAGAAGAAAAACTATCCTCCGGGACAGCATGGTAATTCCAAACGCAGAAAAAAACTGTCGGAGTATGGTGTGCAGTTGATGGAAAAACAAAAAGCGAAATACACTTATGGGATTCTTGAGCGCCAATTCAAAAATACATTCCATCTGGCACAACGTAAAAAAGGCGTTACAGGTGAGATTTTACTACAATTAATTGAGTCGAGGCTGGACAACGTGGTCTATCGCTTTGGAATTTCCCCAACACGCGATGGTGCCCGCCAGTTAGTTTGTCATAGGCATATTACTGTTAATGGTAAGGTTGTAAATATTGCATCATACCAACTTAAAAGCGGTGATGTTGTTGGTGTACGCGAGCGGTCTAAATCTCTCGAAGTTATCCTCGACTGTGTAACCGGAAGAGTAAACCAATTCTCGTGGCTGGAATGGGATGGTGCCCTTATGACAGGCAAATTTCTTAATTACCCTCAGCGGTCCGAAATTCCTGAAAATATTAAGGAACAGCTTATCGTTGAGTTGTACTCTAAATAATAGCTTCAACTTATATTTTTCAACAACACAAGATAGACATTTATGGCAATATTAGCATTTCAGAAGCCTGAAAAGGTTATCATGGTCGAAGCTGACGAGTTTGACGGAGTATTTGAATTCCGCCCACTTGAACCAGGTTTTGGCATCACAATCGGTAATGCACTCCGGAGAATATTGTTGTCGTCGCTGGAAGGCTATGCTATTACTTCAGTAAAGATTGATAGTGTGGACCAGGAATTTTCATCCATTAAAGGTGTGGTTGAAGATGTGACCGATATTATTCTCAGTTTAAAAAAGATTCGCTTTAAAAGGCAGATCGAAAGTGAAACCAGTGAAAAAGTGAATATAGTAATCAGTGGCAAAGAAATGTTTACCGCTGGTGATATTAACAAATTTCTTTCTGTTTTCCAGGTACTTAACCCTGAGGTAGTAATATGCCATATGGAGTCGAGTGTAAAGCTTCATCTTGAACTTACTATCGACAAAGGCAGAGGCTATGTTCCTGCTGAAGAAAATAAAAACCCCAATGCCCCGATAGGTACAATAGCTATTGACTCCATTCATACTCCGATAAGGAATGTGAAATTCAATATCGAAAATTTCAGGGTTGAGCAAAAAACTGACTACGAGAAACTAATTCTTGAAATCAAGACTGATGGTTCTGTTCATCCGAAAGAAGCATTAAAAGAGTCGGCCCGTATCCTGATCCACCATTTCATGTTATTTTCAGACGAGAAAATCACGTTGGATCTGGAAGAAAAAACGGTGTCGGAAGAGTTTGATGAAAACACATTGCATATAAGGCAGTTGCTAAAAACAAAACTGGTGGATATGGATCTCTCTGTAAGGGCACTTAATTGCCTTAAAGCAGCAGATGTTGAAACACTTGGCGACCTTGTATCTTTTAATAAAAATGACCTGCTTAAATTCCGCAACTTCGGTAAAAAATCACTTACCGAACTCGAAGACCTGGTTAAAGCCAAAGGTCTGGAATTTGGCATGAATACTACAAAGTACAAATTAGATAAGGATTAATTGAAATGAGACACGGAAAGAAATTTAATCACTTAGGCAGGACAACTCCTCATCGCAAGGCCATGCTGGCTAATATGGCCAGTTCTTTGATCATGCACAAAAGGATAAATACTACACTTGCAAAAGCAAAAGCGCTGCGCGTTTATGTGGAACCTCTTATCACAAAGTCGAAAGATGATTCAACCCATTCAAGACGTACCGTATTTTCTTATCTTCAGGACAAGGAAGCTGTAGCGGAACTATTCAGGGAAGTATCAGGTAAAATTGCTAACAGGCCTGGTGGATATACCCGTATCCTGAAGACTGGCAACCGCTTGGGCGATAATGCCGATATGTGCATGATGGAACTGGTGGATTATAACGAGAACCTTCTGGCAGTAAAAGAAGCTCCAAAAGCCAAATCTACCCGCCGTAAAAAAGCAGCTCCTAAAAAAGGTGACGAAATTGCTCCTATAGCCGAAGCTAAAGCTCCTAAGAAAGCTAAAGAAAAGGAGGAGGAAAAGGTGGAGGAAAAAGCCGAAGCCAAAGTGGAAGAAATAGTGAAGCCGGTAGTTGCTGAAGTAGAGGAAACTCCTGAAGAATTGGCTCCCGAAGTTGAACCCACTACAGAAGCACCGGAAGAAATAACTCCTGAAGATACAGAAGAAAGCAAGTAACCAGGAATAACTGAATACAAAGAGGATGAAGTAATAATATACTTTATCCTTTTTTTTTGGAATGATTGTTACCTTTGACAAACAATCGGTATTATCAGAAAAAACTTAGTTTGAACATATAAAAACAATTTTAGTATGAGCACAATTGCAAATATTTTTGCCCGTCAGATACTCGATTCACGAGGCAATCCGACAATTGAAGTAGATGTTTACACATCCAATGGCGTTATGGGCCGCGCCGCTGTTCCTTCAGGCGCTTCTACTGGCGTGCACGAAGCCGTGGAACTTCGCGACGACGACAAAGCGGTTTACATGGGGAAAGGTGTCCTTAAAGCCGTTCAAAACGTAAACAAAGTAATAGCCGAAGAGTTAAAAGGCTATTTTGTTTCTGAGCAAAACGAGGTTGACCGCCGCATGATCGAACTCGATGGAACGCCGAATAAAGCAAACCTTGGTGCGAATGCAATCCTTGGTGTATCGCTTGCTGTAGCAAAAGCAGCTGCTGAAGAGTCGAACCAGTTCCTATACCGTTATGTTGGTGGTGTTAACGCAAATACATTACCTATCCCCATGATGAATATCCTTAACGGCGGATCGCATGCCGATAACAGCATCGATTTCCAGGAATTTATGATCATGCCGGTTGGCGCTCCTTCTTTCAGCGAAGCTTTGCGGATGGGTGCCGAAGTCTTTCATAACCTTAAAGCTGTTCTTAAAAAACTAGGTCATTCCACAAACGTAGGTGATGAAGGTGGTTTTGCACCAAACCTTAAATCAAACGAGGAAGCTATAACAGTAATCCTCCAGGCAATTGAAAAGGCCGGTTACAAACCAGGCAGCGATATTTGCATTGCTTTAGATCCTGCTTCATCCGAGTATTTCCTTGCCGACGAAAATGTGTATCACCTCCACAAAAGCACCGGCGACAAACTTACTCCTTCGCAAATGGTGGATTACTGGAAAGTTTGGGTTGATAAATATCCTATCATTTCTATAGAAGATGGCATGGCCGAAGACGATTGGGATGGTTGGAAAAGGATGACTGACGTTATGGGCGATAAAATCCAGCTCGTGGGTGACGATTTATTTGTAACCAATGTTGAACGTCTCAAAATGGGCATTGATAAAGGCGTGGCAAACTCCATTCTTATCAAAGTAAACCAGATTGGAACGCTCACCGAAACCATTGATGCTGTTAACATGGCCTACCGCAATTCCTACACTGCCGTTATGAGCCACCGCTCAGGCGAAACCGAAGACACCACCATTGCCGACCTGGCAGTGGCTCTCAACACAGGCCTTATTAAAACCGGTTCTGCCAGCCGCACCGACCGGATTGCAAAATACAATCAACTGTTACGTATTGAAGAACTTCTGGGTAACTCAGCAAAATACCTGGGGAAGGATTTTAAATACGTGAGGTAAATTATTTCGATGAATTTTTGATTAGCCCGGGTCCGACTTTGAGTTGGCCCGGACTATTTGTTTTCTGCAATAACAAAGATGTTATCACTATTTGTGATAACATATTGGGCACTGCATTCCAAAGTTTATGTCATGGTTTGAATCCTATCCGTTTACGCTCCTTTTGTTCGCTATCCTGTTTATCTTTTTGAAGCAGGTAATTCAGTGCTTCGTACACATCTTTAAACTGTTTGTCGTACTTGCTTTCGAGTTCTTTCAACTTTCCGGCAAGTTCACTATAGTTTACAATGAATTGTTTCAAGGCAATAAATGCCCTAACAATGGATATACTTGTTTGTCTTGCTTTTTTACTCTTCAACACATTGGAAAGCATTGTTACGCCATGTTCGGTAAAAGCCAATGGTAGTGCTGTCCTCGGACGCTTAACAGGATATGTCATCACAATTTGTGATGACATAGTTTTCCATTCTTTTGGTGTTAGTTGAAACATGAAGTCTGCAGGGAAAATATCAATATTTCTCTTTACAGCTTGGTTTAATACCCTTGTTTCCACCTCGTATAATTCGGCGAGGTCAAAATCAAGCATCACCTTATGCCCTCTTACTTCGTAATTCTTGCTCTGTATAATTTGTAACTGCATCTTCTCATGTTAGAAGCATTACAAAAGTATTACAAATAATCATAACGAATTAAGCCGCAGCTACCGTATTGCAAAATACAATCAACTGCTGCGTATTGAGGAACTCTTAGGTAACTCTGCAAAATACCTGGGGAAGGATTTTAAATACGTAAGGTAAATTATTTCGATGAATTTTTGATTGGTCCGGGTCCGACTTTCAGTTGGACCCGGACTTTTTATTTTTCATACCAATTTAGCATGTCATCACAATTTGTGATAACATGGTTTCGCGTATAATTATTCATAAAGAATTATATTTCAACCAAAGAAACATTTCTCCTGAATTTTTAGTAACTTTAAACTCTAAAGCTCTTATTTTCAGAAACTACAGCATCTATTCCTATCTTCAATGCAACTTGCCCATACACGTAGGGTTTTATAGAAGTGTTTATTGTTATAATTATTTCATTTCTTCTGGCACACAAGAAATCATACTGAATCTAGTGCTGCGAATAGCAAATAAGCATAATTAGTATCTACAGGAATGGAAGAATAAACGACAATAAATGAGTTTTACCCCTTTAACCATAAAGCCGTGAGAAAATCTATCCTCATCATCTGGCTGATGCTTGCTGTGCTCAATTCCCAGGCTCAGAACTACCTGATCAGTTTTGCAGGTGCAGGAGCAACTTCTGTTGTAAACACCGTAAAAGTTGATAACCTGGCAAGCGGAGCTACTGTTACATTAGGCGGGGGCGATGTTTTACATTTAGTGCCAATTGTGGGAATAGGCACTTCGGATAATAATAACGGTAAGATGCAAATTTTTCCAAATCCAATGGCAGAGCAGTCAATTTTAACATTTGTAGCTCCGGAAACAGGCAACGCAGTTCTAAGCATTACTGATTTATCCGGAAAAACTGTTTGTCAGATCAACACATGGCTTTTATACGGAGCAAACAGTTTTCGCATTTCCGGTATTAACCCGGGGATGTATTTTGTGAAAGTTAACGGTAAAAACTATAACTTTTCCATAAAACTGATAAGTCAAAGCAATCTGCAAAGAGAGGCAATAATCGAATGCATTCCTGCCGTTAAGAATCTTACAGGCAACCTTTTAAAAAGCAGTGTTGCGACTGTTGATATGCCATATACAGCTGGCGATCGATTACTTTTCAAAGGAATTTCGGGAATATACAGTACAATAGTTCCGGATATCCCTGTCAGCAATAAAACAATAACTTTCGATTTTCATGATTGTACGGATGCAGATAATAATAACTATCCTATAGTACTAATAGGCGACCAGACATGGATGGCCGAAAACCTGAAAGTTGGGGTACGTATAGATGGTATGCAGGAGCAAATCGATAATGAAACTATAGAAAAACACTGTTATAACGATAGTGATTCCTTTTGCGTTATTTATGGAGGTTTATACGAGTGGGATGAAGCAATGCAATATGAAGCCACAGGGGGTGTGCAGGGTATATGTCCAGCGGGCTGGCATTTGCCTACCAATGCCGAGTGGACAACTTTAACTGATAATTTAGGTGGAGAATATTTTGCCGGTGGCAAACTTAAAGAAACAGGTACAATCCATTGGAATAGTCCTAATGAAGGCGCTACCAATGAAAGTGGTTTTACAGCCCTTCCCGGCGGCTACCGTTACGTCGATGGAATATTCAGTTATTTTGGCTACGATGGTGGTTGGTGGAGTTCTTCAGAGGCAGAGGGTATTCCGAGCAGCGCATGGGGCCGCAGTATATACTACAGTAACAACGAAGTATTCACTTACTACCGCTACAAGGTTGATGGTTATTCTGTGAGGTGCTTACGGGATGATTGACAATTTGGCTGCTGGCAGACAAGCATGAAAATTTGATTATTACCGCAAAGTTTACCTGCTTAGCTTGATCTTTAAGGCGGTCGATTTTTGAAAAATTATATCAAATGAAACGCCTCACCCGCTGGCGCAGATTTGCAATCCGTGCCTTACTTTCCGTCGTTTGTAACGACATTCCGGACTAAAGTAAAAAACAGCAACGAATAAAATAGTTTACATTTAACGAAACTATTATCTATCTATGCATGTTCAAAAAGAAAATGAATGGACAATCTTTTTGACATTGTATTTTTAGACGAGGCGTTTGAATACTTAAGCAATCTTGAGAAGAGGCAATACGAAAAGGTCCTTTTTAATATTCGTAAAGCTCAGACCGGACACGATCCTGAACTATTCAAAAAACTGAAAGACGAAATTTGGGACCGCGAAGCAGCACCGAAGGTAATTGAGAACGCATTATCAAGGAATACAGCACAGGTTGCTTGCATTCTGGGATAAAACAGAATCTGACAATACTCTTGTTGTTTCGACACATGGTTTTATTAAAAAACGTAGCAAAGTGCCGGAAAGTGAAATCCATAAGGCACAACAGCTTCGCAAAACTTATTTTGAAGACAAAGAAAAAGCTAAAAAGGCAAAGAAATGAAAACACATACATTAGACGAAGTTACTGACAAACTCATTGGTAAAATAGGCACTCCCGAACGGGACAAATTTGAGTATGAATTACAAATGGACTTAATCGGGCAGGCTATCAGGCAAACCCGGCAGGAACGCAAAATGACACAGGAAGAATTAGGAAAACTGATTGGTGTGCAGAAAGCTCAGATTTCCAGAATTGAAAGTAATGCAAGCAATGTTACCATCGACACTTTGATGCGGGTATTTAATGCATTACAGGCAACAGTGAAGTTGCAGATAGAATTACCTCACTTTAAAATCAGCCTTGGGCAGTAGCTGTTGTCAGTAACCGGAGCGTTGTGTTATGCTTTTATTCTGCGTATAGTCCAAAAAGGTGGGGCTAAAAAGTTGTAGCTGGCAGTATTAAATGTACGCAAAAATCTAAACCTCAAAAGATGAACCTAAAACCAATAAAATCAGAATCAGATTATAAACAAGCACTTAATAGGCTGGAGGTAATCTTTGACGCTGCAATTGGTACACCAGAATGTGACGAAGTTGATATCCTCGGCCTTATCATTGACGAGTACGAGAAAAAGCATTACCCAATTGAAGCTCCCGACCCAATTGAGGCCATTAAGATACGGATGGAAGAAATGCATTTAAAGCAAATTGACTTGGTAGATGTGATAGGTGGAAAAAGCAGGGTGTCAGAAATACTAAACCGGAAACGAAAATTAACCGTTGATATGATCAGGAAATTAACAACAAAACTGAATCTTTCCCTGGAACTTCTGATCAATGATTATCAATTAACACGTTGATAATAACTTGACTGCCAGCTCGTTATGTTGAATATTTACTTTTCATAATGATACCTGCAACTATAAATCAATATTTCGTCAGCAATTACCTGATAAACCATTCTGTGTTCCCTGTCGATGCGCCTGGACCACAAACCTGTGAGGTCGTATTTCAGAGGTTCCGGCTTACCTAAGCCTGTATATGGGGTTCTCTGAATGTCTTTTATCAGGTCATTAATCTTTCTGAGGATTTTTTTATCTTCTGTCAGCCAGGAGGTGTAATCTTCCCATGCGTTCTGTGAAAATACAATTCTCATCATTCTTCAATTAATTCTCTTTGAACAGCATTTCCTGTTTTCATCTGTTGAACTGATTCATATAACCTGTCGGCATTTGCCTTTGAGCTAAGTAAATGCATGGTCTCAATTATCGAGTTGTATTCATCTAATGAAATGAGAACCGTACCATTACCTGATCCTCTTTTGATAATTAAGGTTTCATTATTTTTCTCGACGTCATCAAGAAACTGTTTGAGTTTTGTACGAAACTCTGTGAAATTTGCTGCCCTCATGGATACAATTTATAAGTACTTAATTGAGTACAAATATAAGTACATTATTTGTAACTAGAGTAGAACCAGCTAATTTATTGAAGATATGTCATTCCCTGCACCCTGCACTTTGCACACGGCACAATTTTTTTACAACTCCTTCTGAAAAATCCTAAACCTCTTGTAAACCTTTCCTCCCATCTTTTCCATTTCAGCGCGTACTTTGGTGTTGTACTCCAGTTCGAGGTGGGAATCAATGGTTGTCTTGCCACTCTTTTTTGCCGACTGTATCAGGCTCATGCCCAGTAACACGTCGAGCCCTTTGCCTTGGAAATCTGGATGGATAGCACCAAGCAGAAGGTTTAGCTGATTAGATTTTTTTGCAGCTCGCAGAATATGAATAAACCCGATTGGGAACAAATAACCTTTTGATTTGCGGATTCCCTGACTGATGTCGTCCATAGCTATTACAAAAGCAACAACCTCATCCTGCGCAGTGACGATAACTTTAACAAAACGCGGATCAATCAGGAACAGGTAGCGGTTGGCAAAATCGTTCATCTCCTGTTCTGTAAAAGGGATGAAGCCATAGATATCAACGAAAGTGACGTTAATGAGTTCAAAAACAGGTTTGATAAAGGGTTTTAGTTTGCGGCGGGAAGAGAATTCGAGCACTCTCAGGTTGTTATTCTGTTGTTTTGCCCGCCCTGCGATTTTGGTATAAAATTCAGGGATTTCTGCTGGAACCGGAATCTGGTAAACCACGCAATCAACTTTTTTAGTAAATCCACATCCCCCAGCCAGCTCAGGCATGTAAGGAAAATTACAATTTGTGGCAATAACAACCGGTTTATCAAAGCCTTCGATGAGGAAGCCTTGTGGGTCTTTATCAGAAAAAGCAAGGGGTCCGACAAGTTTATCCATTCCATGGGCCCGTCCCCAACGGGAAATATAATCAATCAATGCATCAAAAACTTCACTTTCATCCCAGGTTTCCATATAAGCAAACCGGGCGTGGTTTTCCTTGTGTTCTTTATTGTATTCATGGCTTATGATCCCCATACAGCGCCCTACACATTTTTTATTCCTGAAAGCAAGCAGCAGAATAGTGTCGCAATGGTCGAAGGCCCTGTTTTTTTTAGGATTGAAGTAAGTCCACTCGTCCATGTAGATCGGTGGCACCCAGTTGGTATGTGATTTGTGAATTTGGGCAGGTAAATGAATAAACCTGCGTAGCAGCGCGCGGGTTGTAACTTCAACGATCTCAACAGTCATGAGGATGAGTTAAGTTAGAAATAGTAGATGCGAAAATACGGTTTTTTAGCCGTTTTGAATATCACTATTGAATTACACTTGTTGTGCGGTCTGATATCCAAAAAGCGTATTTTTGCAAAATAACATATATACATACCTTTATGGAAGTTCAATATATTGGAGAGCACCTTTTAGCCGGACAACTTGGATCGGCGTTTATATGGCTGGCTTTTATCACAGCCTTGCTTATACCTGTAGCTTACATTTTTTCGGAAGGAAAACAATCAGTTTTTGCGCGCAAAACAGCGAATAATATTTACATATTACATGTTTTTACTTTATTGGTATCAGCCGGCATATTATATTACATCATATACCGTCATTACTTTGAGTATTCCTATGTCTATCAATATTCTTCAACAGATTTGCCATTCAGGTATATCATTTCCTGTTTCTGGGCTGGTCAGCAGGGCAGCTTCCTTATCTGGGCTGTATGGCAGGCAATTATTGGCATCTTCCTCTTGCGGATAGATACTAAGTGGCGGGGAAAAGTGTTCACAGTTTTTGCATTTGGGCAGATTTTCCTTTTGTCCATGGTTCTTGGGGCTAAATTAGGTGGATTTCAAATCGGGAGCAGCCCGTTTATTCTCCTTCGGGACCTTGCCCAAAACGCCGGGTCTGATTTCTTTAAGAACCCAGGATATCTGGCAATGATTGTTGAAGGAAACGGACTGAACCCTTTGTTGGAAAATATCTGGATGGTGATTCATCCACCTACGCTATTCCTTGGATACGCGCTCATGCTGGTTCCTTTCAGCTATGCTGTTGCCTCATTATGGAAACGCGATTATTATGGATGGCTAAAGCCTGCATTGCCATGGGCATTAGCCGGGATGTTCTTTCTTGGATTTGGTATTTTACTTGGAGGACGATGGGCCTACGAATCGCTTACTTTTGGAGGATTCTGGGCATGGGATCCTGTAGAGAATGCTTCGCTGGTTCCCTGGTTGCTGCTTACAGGAGCTGTCCATCTTATGCTTATCGCCTATAAGCGGAGGCAATCATTTGGAATGTCCTATGCCATGGTATTTTTATCGTTTATTCTAATGGTCTATGCCACTTACTTAACCCGGAGCGGAATACTTGGAGAAACTTCGGTACATGCATTCGGTGACGACGGGTTGTCGGCACAGATGGTTGTTTTTCTGGCTCTGTTTACGTTTGTGCCATTTATACTGTTATTCCTGAACATGAGGCATTTTCAGCAAAAATCAAATGAAGCTGTTTGGTCAAGGGAGTTCTGGATGCTCATTGGTTCGGTAGTGCTTTTATTATCTGCTTTTCAGGTGACAATAACAACGTCCATTCCTGTAATAAATAGGATAATGGGATCGAATATTGCCCCGCCAATTGATAATGTTGCATATTACAATACCTGGCAAACGCCTTATGCCATAATGGTCGCGTTATTGATTGCAGCTGCCCAGTTTCTTGGCTATGGCATGAATGACAGAAATAAGTTTTTCAGAAATCTTCTTATTTCATTTGGAGTATCACTTTTCATAGCTATAATAATTGCTTTCGCGATGCCGGTTAAGAATTTTGAACATGTTGCATTATTGCTCTTTACTATCTTTACCGTGATTGCTTCTCTTGATTATCTGTTTCACTACGCGCGTAAAAATGCCAACCTGGGAGCCTCAATAACACATATTGGCTTCGGAATATTTTTGCTGGGAGTTTTGCTGGCTTTCAGCAATTCAGAAATTATTTCACAAAATGTTTCAGACCTCAACCTCGGGAAAGAAAAGGATAATAATGAAAACATGGTATTACCAAAAAATGCAATGCTGCCAATGGGCGGTTATTTGGTAAGATACAGCAGCAGCGAAACACTGGGAAGAGAAACATTCTATAAAGTTGATTTTATTAAAAAAGCCGATTCGGCTTCCGGCAAAGTTGCATTCTCGGTGCATCCTTCTGTGAATCATAACGATAGGATGGGAAATGTTTATAATCCCGACACACGGCATTTTATTAACAAGGACATCTACACTTATATTAGTTTTGCCGAAAGCACCGACCCAAATTCAACAGATGGTTATAGTTTGTCCACTGTTAAGGAAGTTAAAGCAAAGGATACTATCTCATTTGCCCGTAGTTTTATAATTCTTGACAGCATTGTTACGGATATGAAAGATCCGCAGGGCGAAAACGCGAGCATAATTGCTGAATTCCGGATTCTAAATATGGAATATGGTGAACTGAAAACTCAGATGAAATACATGATCAAAAATGGCCAGCTTTCTAGTGAAGACGGTATCGTTGAGCCTTTAAATCTGAAACTTTCTTTTCAGGGAGTTTCGGATAAGTCGCAAGCAATTAAAGTTGGGCTCTACGAAAAGAAGATGGATTATATCGTGATAAAAGCAATTGTTTTTCCATGGATGAATGTGTTGTGGGGAGGCGTAACCATTATGCTTACTGGTCTTGTAATAGCTTTTTTCAGAAGGGTTTCCGGAGGTAAAACCAAGGGAGGATCAGCGGAAGATACGGCAGAAGAAAAAGAAGTAAATTTACCCGGCTAATTTTATTCAATTGTCGGAACATATTAAGTCCATATCATTTTTAGGGGCAGGGAATGTTGCTACTCATCTTGCCCGGGCATTTTACAGCACAGGCTATACTATCGCAGGAATATACAGCCCCGGCATGATTTCAGCGTCGGTTTTGGCTGCAGAAGTAAGTGCCTGGGTGTGCAAAACTATTCAAGAACTTTCTGAGCAAGCCGAACTGATAATCGTATCTGTTCCAGATCATGCTTTTGCTGAAGTATTAGAATCGCTAAGTTCTTCAACAAAATTTATTGTTCATACTTCTGGAGGATTAGACCTGGCAGCGATGAGGGGAAAAGTTGCTCGTTTTGGAGTTTTATACCCTTTGCAAACTTTTTCAAAAAATACAGAAGTCAGTTTGAAGAAAGTTCCTTTCTGTATTGAGGCTTCGGATAAAAAGCTTCAAGCAGAATTACATTTACTTGCTTCATCTGTTTCGGATACCGTTCTGGATATTAATTCTGCTCAACGCAGGATTTTGCATTTATCAGCTGTATTTGCTTGTAATTTCCCGAATTGCTTGTATGCAATTGCAGCAAACCTGCTTAAAAACGCTGATCTTTCATTTGAACTCCTTCATCCTTTAATACTTGAAACTGCGCATAAAGTAACGGTGCATCATCCTTTGGAATCTCAGACAGGACCGGCTTACAGGGGCGATATAGCTACTATGAAGGAACATGAAGCTATGCTCAGTAATTCAGAATCATACAGGCAGATTTATGATTTGCTCAGCAAAGCTATACAGGAACAATTAATGAAAAATGAGGTTTGAAAAGGTTTGTAAGTGTGAATTGTTCTATCTGTCGCTGGTAATTCAGTTTGGCGAATAAATGTACTTCTGAAATCCGGAATAGAATTTTATTAGCAAAAACATCTGAATGCGGATTGTCGGTCAGATTCAAACTTTCAAATTCTGCCTCCTGAATTTATACAAACAGGTTAAATACATATGAGCAATTATAAAGAATTATTGCGCGATGTGAATACTTTCATTTTTGACTACGATGGTGTTCTGACCGATGGCACAGTGGTACTGATGAACGATGGTGACGCATTGAGGACAGCAAATGTTAAAGACGGTTACGCTTTACAACTTGCTGTTAAAAAGAATTACCGGGTGGTTATAATTTCAGGTGGTTTTTCGGATTCCATCCGCAAACGATTTGAGGGATTGAATGTTAAAGATGTTTTTCTGGGAGTGGAAAAGAAGCTGCCTGTATTTGAAGGATATTTGGCAGAACACCTCATTGAGCCGCAACATGTGTTGTACATGGGCGACGATATCCCTGACTATGAGGTGATGCTGAGAGCAGGCGTGCCAAGTTGCCCTGCCGACGCAGCTGAGGAAATCAAATCTATCTCAAAGTACATATCACATTTTGATGGTGGCAGGGGATGCGTTCGCGATGTTATCGAACAGGTTCTTAAAATCCAGGGCAAGTGGATGAATGATGATGCTTATCATTGGTGAAATTAGCTGATCCGTTTTCTATAATATGCGCAATATCTATACAATAATTCGCCTCATAAGGCTGCCAAATCTGATCATTATTGCCGGAGTTTTATACCTTCAACGTTTGTGTATTGTCCAACCGCTTCTTTGGACTTTGGGTATTAATCCTGGTTGGACCGGATATGGCTTAATAGTTTTAGGAACGGTTCTTATTGCTGCAGCTGGCTACCTGATAAACGATTACTTTGATATTGGAATTGATGCAGTTAATACACCTGCTAAAGCAGCCGTCCTAAAATCAATACCGCATCATTCAATTAAAAAATCATACTTTGTTCTTGCACTTACGGGTCTGGCAATTATTGCTTTGGCATGTATTCTGACAGGCGCTTTTCTGTTGTGGTTTGTATATTTAATTGCTACCCTGGTCCTATTTTGGTATTCCTCGCGCTTGAAAAAAGTACTCATTCTTGGCAACATTGCTATAGCTATGGCTTCGGCATTCACAATGCCTGCCGCCTGGTTGTTCGATTGGCTTGTTTTGTCAGGCCAGTATTCAATGAACCCAGAAGTTAGCGGAATTTATTATAGTATTTCTCTGCGTGTGATTATTTACAGTCTTTTTGCTTTCCTTATTTCATTTGCACGGGAGATAATAAAAGACACAGAGGATATGGAAGGCGACAGCCGCTTTGGGTGCAGGAGTATTCCGGTAATTTTTGGGGCTGCTGTTGCGAAAAGAACCATTGTTGCTTGTTTCGCTCTTACTCTTATTATGCTATGCGTCTGGCAGGTTTATTCATTAAACGTAGATCGCTCCGGGTTAACTCTTTATCTTGCGATTGCAGTTGATTTGCCATTGTTATGGTTAATAACTATGGTGTTCCGGATGCATACCAAAACAGAATACCACCAGGCAGGGCAAATGTCAAAAGTTATTATGGTTACAGGCATACTGAGCATGTTATTTTTTCTTTTCTAATCTTGATTTTGTGATGGACTCTTTATTTTCGGAATATAATTTTATTCTTGCTTCCCAATCGCCAAGGAGGCAATATCTCTTAAGTGAGTTGGGCATCCCTTATAAAATCCTGTCCCATGATATTGACGAATTGTATCCTGAAAACCTGAAGCGTGGAGAAATAGCTTTGTATCTAAGTGCTCTTAAGGCGGATGCTTTCACAGAAGAAGAAATAGGAAAGAATTCCATACTCATCACTGCAGATACTATTGTTTGGTTGGATGGAAAATGCATTGGAAAGCCTGCGAATGAGGATGATGCGATCCGAATGCTGTCTCAGTTATCTGGCAAAATGCATAGTGTTTATACTGGCATTTGTCTCCAGTCAGTGAGGCAACGAAGGCTGTTCGAAGTTAGAACGGATGTTTATTTCAAACCTCTTTTGCATGAAGAGATCGTCCACTACGTGCAGAAATATAAACCAATGGATAAGGCAGGTGCTTACGGAATTCAGGAGTGGATAGGTTATATTGGTGTGAGCCGCATTGATGGTTGCTATTTTAATGTAATGGGGCTGCCGGTCCAAAGGCTTTACGAAGAAATAGGTTTGTTTATTTTGGATTTAAGGAAAACAGCCAGCTGATAAGCCTGGCTAAAAATGATCCGGCAGATTAGTCATTGCTTTCCATATAGGATCTGCCAAAATATCATAAAAGCAAACCTACCCCTATCATTCATAGCGATTTATTGCTAAATTTGCCCCAATCCCTTAACCACAATGGAAAGAAAAGATTTTAGCCGAAAAATTGTACAGTATTTTTTTCAGGGATTGCTTTACATGGCGCCCCTTGCGCTCACCATCTACACGCTATATGTTATATTTATCTGGGGCGATAGCCTTCTCAACAGCTATATCACCGGATACTTCGGATTTCATATTCCGGGACTTGGCTTAGTCATCGTTTTGCTGTTTATTACACTTGTTGGATATATCGGTGCGACCATATTATTTCATCCGATGCTGGCCATGCTCGACCGCCTGGTGAGCCAGGCTCCGCTGGTAAAGATCATTTATTCTTCCATAAAGGATTTTATGTCGGCCTTTGTGGGGAAGGATAAAAAGTTCACCGAACCGGTACTTGTGACGGTTAATAAAGAGTCAGGCCTTGAAAAGCTTGGTTTTGTAACCCAAAAGGATCTTACATACATGGGGATCGAAAAGGGGAAAATTGCTGTCTATCTCCCACATTCATACAATTTTTCAGGCAACCTTTTTATAGTTCCTGCCGAAAATGTCCGGCCAATAAATGCTTCGCCAACTGAAGTGATGAAGTTTATTGTATCAGCTGGTGTCACAAGTATTCCTCATTTGGTTTCGCATGAAACTTCTGGTATTGAAGTTGAGAATGACCCAACGGGAAATTAGAAATTAACTTCTTTGAAATGACAAAACCAACTATATTAATTACAAATGATGATGGGATTGCAGCACCAGGGTTACGCACATTAATTGCTATAATGCGTAGGATCGGTAATGTAATTGTGGTAGCACCTGACAAGCCACAAAGCGGTATGGCACATGCTATTACGATAACCACACCACTCAGGGTTTCAAATATAGTGAAGGAAGTAGGGTATGAAGAATATAGCACAAACGGCACACCCGTGGACTGTGTGAAGCTTGGGCAAAAAGTGATTCTTCGCCGAAACCCTGACTTGCTGGTTTCAGGAATTAATCATGGTTCCAATTCATCAATCAATATCATTTATTCCGGCACTATGGCCGCAGTGCTAGAAGGCGCAATGGAAGATATTCCTTCAATTGGGTTCTCTATGTCTGATTATTCTCATAATGCCGATTTCAGCCAATGTGGTCCATATATTACAAAATTAGCAGAGAATGTCCTCGAAAAGGGGTTGCCACAAGGCACATGCCTCAACGTTAATATTCCTGCCCCGAATGGGAAGCCAATCTCTGGGATTAAAGTTGTACGACAGGCAAAAGCTTTTTGGGACGAAGATTTCGAAGAACGCAAGGATCCCCACCATCGTGATTATTACTGGCTTAGAGGCATATTCGTTAACCGGGATGAAGGCATTGATACAGATGAATGGGCACTCGCAAATAATTTTGTTAGTGTAGTACCTGTTAAAATCGACTTAACGGCTTACGACTCCATACCTATCATTAAAGCCTGGAATCTTGAATAATAATTATCTTCTGCACAGCATGAAAATAGTATCCTTTATCTTTAAAAAAGACAACCTGATCAGTGGATTCATAATTGGCCTTTTTCTTCCTGTTGTGGCGTTTGCCGCGTTTTATCTGATCAACATATTGATTATACGCTTCTTTAGCCTTGGCCATTTGCTTAAGGATTCGAGTATTCTGTTGCTGGCAATTGCCTCAAACATGCTGGCACTTCGGTATTATCTTGTAAAAGCAAAATTTGAGCGGACAGGTATGAGTATCCTGTTCCTCACATTTATTTTCGGAATTGGATATTTTATCCTTGTCCATGGCAAAAACCTACAACTCTTTTAAGAAGTTGACTGTATGAAGTACTACATCATAGCAGGGGAAGCTTCGGGCGATCTGCATGCTTCCAACCTGATGAAGGAGTTGAAAGTGCAGGATCCGTCAGCACAGTTTCGTTGCTGGGGTGGCGATCTTATGCAGGCTGCCGGTGGCGAACTCGTTAAACATTATCGCAGCCTTGCCTTTATGGGCTTTACGGAAGTTTTACTCAATCTCAGCACCATTCTTGGTAATTTATCATTCTGCAGGAAGGATATTTCCGAATTTAAACCTGATGCTCTGATACTTGTGGATTATCCAGGCTTTAACCTTCGCATAGCCAAATTTGCCCATCAGGCAGGATTTAAGGTTTTTTATTATATCTCACCACAGGTATGGGCATGGAAACAATCTCGCGTACATTCCATTAAAAAGTATGTGCACAGGATGTTTGTAATATTGCCTTTCGAAAAGGAATTTTATGCCCGCTTCGGCATAGATGTCGATTTTGTGGGGCATCCATTACACGATGCAATTGCTGGTGACATTACTAAAACTCAATCTGACGAATTTAGAAATAAGCACAGAATAGGTGAACAACCAGTTATAGCCCTGTTGCCTGGAAGCAGAAAACAGGAGATTGAAAGAGTGCTTCCTGTAATGTTAGAAGTTGTCCCCGATTTTCGGGACTATCAGTTTGTTGTGGCTGGAGTTTCATCTGTGGGGCTAGGCTTTTATGATAAAATTATCAAAGGAAGTGATGTCCGCATTTTATTCGACGAAACCCGGGAACTCTTGCGCAATAGCCAGACGGCACTGGTTACATCGGGAACGGCAACACTCGAAACAGCCATGATAGGAATCCCTCAGGTGGTTTGTTACAAAGGTGGACAACTTTCATACCTGATTGCCAGGCAATTGATAAAAGTGCCGTTTATATCACTTGTAAACCTGATTGCTGGTCGCCAGGTAATTGAAGAACTTATTCAGCAAAAACTAAACAGGAAAACCCTGAGTAAATCACTTGCCCGCATTTTGCCAGGTCATCCTGACCGCACAAGGATTTTAGCAGATTATCAAGAACTTAATAAGCTGCTCGGAAGTGAAAAAGCCTCACAAAAGACTGCCAGTCTTATAATCAGTTACTTGTAGCAATTGCTGTAATTTCAAAAAAGCTATTTATTAACCAATAGTAACCATAACTAAAGCTAACATGTTTTTAACTCTCAAACAAAAAATTACCATGTCGGCCATTCCTGTTCTATTGCTGATATGTGCATGTGCTAGTCAGGAATCGAGGAATAGTTCTACAGAAGCAGACCAAGTCAATGTTCGTAAGGATTCTGCCATTACTGCAGTCCAGGATACTTCACAAAAACCAGTAGCTGGCAAATTTATAGCTCCTGTTGTTCCGCCGGGAGAAGTTACCATTGGCTCAGGTCCGCAAACAGGAGTGATGCTTGGCAGAAAAGCAGGGAAAGATGTGATAATCCAGCCTCCTTTCGAAAAATCGTTACCTGCCGAACCAGAAAGGCCGCAGGAAATTACAGATGGGATACATCAGGCCGCAAGAGGAAATCTTTCCGGAGCTATTGTGAAATTTGATGAAGCCATTACAAAGAACCCTAAAAATGATGAGGCTTACTTCTTTAGGGCTAAAGCTGAAATTGAACTTAATCAACCTGATAAGGCTATAAACGACCTTAACCTTGCAATTGAGCTGGACAACCGGAAATCGTTATATTATTATTACCGCGGTAAGCTCTTAAGCGATGCCAGTAAACAAGATTTAGCAATCACCGATTTCAATAATGCCATTAGCCTTAAGAATGATTTTTCCGAGGCTTACAACTTCAGGGGGGTAGCAAAGGCTATGTTGCAAAAGCATAAGGACGCTATTGAGGATTATGATATATGTATAAAAGGGAATCCGAAATATTCAATAGTTTATTATAACAAGGGGACATCACAGGCATCACTTAAAGATTACAAAGCGGCAATCGGAACATTTACAAAAGGCATCGAAATAGACACATTAATGATTAAAGCTTACTTAAACCGTGGTAATTGCCGCCTGATGACAAGCAATATCGATGGCGCAATCGCTGATTTCAACAAAGTAATTTCTTTAAGTCCACAAAGTTCTGAAGCATACTTCAACCGTGGATATGCCAAATATTTTGGTAAGAAGGACGGAATGTGCGACGACTGGCGCAAAGCCTTGAGTCTTGGTCATAAGGAAGCCGCAAAGATGCTGGAGGAGAATTGTAAATAGCCAGCAAAAGGAATATTTCGGGAACTAAAGCCCGGCAGGATATTATTATCCAGCCGGGCTTTTAATCGTTAAATTGTAGTACATTTATAGGAATTCTTTCCTACACCATGAATATCTGGCATCAATATCCTCTTGTCAGGATTTATTTTGCTTTAGCTTCGGGTATCGCAATGGCGATGCTACCTGGAGCGAATGAATTATTTTGGATGCCGGCAACTGGCATTATTCTGATTGCAGTTATAATAACCGGAACAAACTATAAGTGGTCGCAGAGCCATAAGTTGAGGTGGCTATTTGGAATTTTGGTCAATGCTTTTATATTTCTTCTTGGGTTTAATCTTCTGATACTGCACAAAGATTTGTTGCATCGCGATAATTTTGATTCCATAAAAGGCAAACACAGTATTATTGCTGTAGTAGACGAATCGCCGGTTGTCAAAGAAAATGTATGTAAGATGGTTCTTCGCGTGAAAGCAACAGCTTGTAAGGATGGATACAAGTTGGTCAGCGGAAGGATAATGGCCTATTTTAAAAAGGATAGTTCTTCATTGTTGTTGCGCTATGGCGATTTGTTGATAATTGGTACAACCCCTCAATCTATTGAAGGTCTGCGGAATCCAGGAGCCTTTGATTATAAAAAATACCTTGCAGCAAATAATGTATATCATCAGGTGTTTCTTCGCAAAGAGGAATGGATAAAACTTGATGTCGGAAAAGGATCAGCTATTATAGCACTAGCTATAAAGATAAGAGACAGGTTTATGGCGATCTTTCGGCAGAATGGTGTTAGTGGTAAAGAATATGCAGTTGCATCGGCATTAATTCTGGGAAGCAGCGATTTGCTCGACCCCGAAACACGGCGGGAATATGCCGGATCGGGGGCCATGCATATACTAAGTGTTTCAGGAATGCATGTTGCTGTGATATTTGCTGTTCTCAACACACTATTGGCTTTCATGGACAAACGGCGTGGACTCAAAATCGTGAAAGCAATATTGCTCGTATTTTGTATCTGGTTTTATGCGGCTATCACCGGTCTCTCACCTGCCGTTCTGCGCGCTGCCTGGATGATTAGCCTTGTAATTATTGGAACTACTTGGAGGCGACAAGCTAATATCTATAATGTGCTGGCAGCTTCGGCCATGATCATTACTTTAGCTGATCCTCAGATAATTATTAATGCGGGATTCCAATTGTCATACATCGCGGTATTGGGAATTGTAGCTATTGAACCTTGGATTTACCGGCTATGGAGCCCCCGCTGGTGGATAACTGATTGGGTGTGGAAACTGGTGGCCGTGTCAATAGCCGCACAAGTTGCCACTTTCCCATTGGCATTCTTTTATTTCCATCAATTTGCCAATTATTTTCTATTTACCAATCTTGTGGCAATCCCTGTATCATCTTTCGTAATTTATTCCGGCATTGCTGTGTTGCTCACTTCTCCAATTCATATCATAAGTAGTTTACTTGCAAAAATTATGACAGGCCTGCTTATATTCATGAATTCGTCTATCAGGTTTATTGAACAAGCACCTGGATCTGTTACACGGAATGTGCCTTTTTCTTTCCTTATGTTGATATTGGTTTACCTGTTTATCCTTTGTCTTTTCCGGTTGTGGGTGAGCAGGAAGAAGACCTTTCTGTTTCTGTCCATGATTTTGGCTTGCTCTGTTGCATTGCTGAATGCCGTTAATCAGGACAATTGGCAGAAGCAAAACCAGTTTGTTGTTTATGCAGTTAAGAACCACACTTCTTTCTGTTTTATCTCCGGGAAGCAGGCCGTTCTCTTTTCTGATTCTGCAGCTGCCGGGGATTCGATGCTTATTGGATATACAATGCGTCCTCATTGGGTAAGCAAGGCTTTGAATAATGTTGATGTTCTCGTGGTCGGGCCCCAAACCTCAAGATCCAAGCCATCTTATCTGCTCAACGGAGCTTGTGTTAGCCAGGGGAATTACTATCAATTCGGAAAAACAAGGGTTGCTTTAATTTCGGAGAAGCCAAACAAGTATCACAAAAGGGCAAAACTGAATGTTGATTACCTGATAATCCGCAATATCAAAGGGCTAAAGGTGGCTGATATATTATCGACATATTCAGCTGGCGAATTGATTTTCGATTCATCTGTTCCTAAATGGAAGAGCTTGAAATTAGCTGAAGAATGCCAGCTGTTGGGGCAGAAATTCTATTCAGTTTCTACAGCAGGCGCATTTATTGCCGAACTTTAAGACAACTCAATTGTTAATATCGGAAAATTTCAAATGAATGGAGTGAGGATTTCTTCTCCATGAATTATTAGAAAAAGTCACTTATCCTGCGCTGGCTTAACTGTTGCGTGTATGAAAACATCAAAATAAATAGGCAGATGGTCGCTGAAACCGCCCTGGTATCTTGGCCCAAGGTATGTCCGAAAAGGTTTTAACCCAAAGTAAGTTTTATCTTCCATCAGGAGAAAAGGTGCGTCAAAAATATGCGCAGCGTTGGCATTTGCATATAAACCGGTCTGAGCATGAAGCAACGATGACGAAACGATGATCTGGTCAATCACAGACCAGCTTTCGCGGAATTTATTTGTTCCACCACGCCAACTGGTAGCATAACCTGCCATCATATTGTAAAGATCGGTTTTGTCAAGATTGCTGCTGTCGCTTCGTGCCATAAGAACCTTTGTAATACTTTCATCATTAGGTTCATCATTGAAGTCACCCATAATAACAATCCTGGCATTTGGTTCTATTTGTATAATTGAGTCAGTAGTATGACGGAGTATTGAAGCAACAACTGCCCTTTTTGGTTTGGTGGCAGTATATCCTCCATAGCGCGAAGGCCAATGGTTAATGAAAATATGGATGGTTTCCTGTTCCAGAACTTTACCTTTTACATACAGAATATCTCTTGTCCGGCTGTTTGGCTCATTAGGAAATCTAATAGGAATGGCCTTGTATGAAATTGGCGTGAACTTGTCAGGGCGATAAATCATGGCAACATCAATTCCGCGTGGGTCAGGAGAATCCTTATGGATAATTTTGTACCCGATTTTATTCAGGGGCGTATCAGTAATGAGCTTATACAATACAAAACGGTTTTCCACTTCGGCCATCCCAATAATTTCCGGGGCTTCCCATCCGCCAATACTTATAAAAACTTTGGATAGGTTCATAAGTTTTCGTTGGAACTTGGTATAGCTCCAGCCGCGCATTCCCATGGGAGTGTATTCATTGTCATTGGTGAGGCTGTCATCAAAAGTGTCGAAAAGGTTCTCAGTATTGTAAAAAACAAATCTTACTGCATTATTGCCACGAGCACTCGCATCCGGCATTGTAAACACTCTCTTGTTGGCAGATGGTTGTTGAGGTTTTCCAACAGATTGAGCATATAAAAACCCATGTCCTGAAACACAGGCAAGAAGAATGGCAATAAATAGGTTTCGCATGGCTATAAGTCAACAGAATTTGACTTTCCAAAGGTAATTATAATCAATTCACCAGCCTATCAAGTCTTTAATCTGGTATATTTTGCATGAGCCTGGCCGCAATTCTCTTCATAGAATACTTCTAAATTGTGTGATTCAGCACTTTGCCGCTGAAATAATTTCTAATTTCGACCGGAAATTCAGTCATATCTGAATTTGCACCAACCTGTTTGAACCATGAAAGTAAAAGGAAAACAACGTATAAATCATCCAAGACTCATTATCCAATGGACTACTTTGCTATTGTTGGGATATCTTGTAGTGAGACCTCTGGTTGATAAGAATTACATTTCGGACTTTGAAGCTTACTGCCCTTTTGGGGGATTACAATCGTTGTCGGCCTTCCTGGTGAAAAATGTTTTAGCTTGTTCGATGACCACCGTTCAGATTTCTCTTGGTATAGTGCTTATAGCCGGTGCAATATTGGCAGGCAAATTATTCTGCAGCTATATCTGTCCGATTGGCACTTTTACTGAATGGCTTGGCAGGCTGGGCGAGAAATATAAATTAAGATTCACAATAACCGGAATCGCTGATAAGTTGCTCCGCTCAATTAAATACATCCTGCTGGGTTTGACGTTTTATTTCACCATAACTTCCGGCGAATTGTTCTGCAAGAAATTTGATCCTTATTATGCTACATTCTCGGGGTTCAGTTCTGATGTGGTAGTTTTATATGCCATTCTGGCTTTGGTTATAACCATTGCGGGTTCATTTTTTATTCGGCAGTTTTGGTGCCGGTACATTTGCCCATTAGGTGCAATAACCAATATTTTTATCCATCTTATTCCATTCGCATCGGTTACATTATTATACGTTTTATTGAATTTGACGATTTTGCCTGGACTATCATGGATTTGGTACTTGCTGGCAATAACTATTACAGGAATTTTAACTGAAATTGTTATTTCGAAATCATATGGACTACCACTTCTAAAAATAACCCGTACAGACGATAAGTGCACGCAATGCCATATTTGCGACAAAGTTTGCCCAATGGCAATCGATATTTCCGGAGTGGACAAGGTAACACATCACGATTGTCATCTTTGCGGCGACTGCCTGGCAATGTGTCCGGAAGAAGGAGCTTTGTTAATTAACAATCGTAATTGGAAGTGGCTGCCAATGGTAGTAATTGTAATACTAATAGCTATTGCAATGTACATTTCGGGTGTTGTCGAAATCCCTACAATAAATGAAAGGTGGGGTGATAAGGAATCATTTAAAACAGCAAAGGAATTTAAGATGTCGGGGCTTCAAAGTATCAAATGCTTTGGAAGTTCTTCATCCTTTGCTACTCAAATGAAATCTGTTCCAGGTGTACTTGGGGTTGAGACGTTTGTAAAGCATCATAGTGTAAAAGTTTTTTATGATCCGGCAAAAATTAGTCCGGAAGGAATCAAAGAAGCTATATTTACACCTGTTTCAAGTATGCTCAACTATCCTGGATCTTCTATTAAAAATATTGCTCAGATTGATATGGGGATTAATAATTTCTTTGATACCAGCGACGAATATTTCCTTGCCGGTAAATTAAGTAGGGAGAAAGGAATTATGGGCATGGCTACTTCCTTTGGTGAACCGGTAAGAACCAGTGTCTTTTATGATCCATCAAAAATTACACCTGAAAGAATCAGACAATTAGTTGAAGAAATAGAAGAGACGTCATTGCCAGGTAAAGCTAATGAGAAAAAGGATGTACATTTTTCAGTAGCATACTCTAAGGGTGCGGAAATTATACCGGTTATGGAATTTTTAAAACTTATGTACGAACCTGTGGATGAAGTCTTTAATGGATTTGATAGTATTGCGGCAACTGATCTTGCGATATATCAATTGCCTTTTCCACAGGCAATAAAGCCAGAACTTCAGGAGTGGATACCCTATCTTTTAAGCCATTCTTCCAATGACAATGGTATAGTGAGATTTCAAACAATGTTTAGCGACAGTATTCCGGAATTAAGAATCTGGTATGTAAAAAAGCTTACAATTCCTTCATCAATTCTACAATTGCTCAACAAACCTCAATTAAAAGTTTATTACCCTGATGGAACGAAAAAGACATTTAACAACCTGTTCTCATTCGAAGGGCCGGGAGAAATAATCAGGGTTAAGTAAGTTGACGTTAAGGTAATGGCGTATAATATTTCCTGATTGAATACGGTTGTAGCAAAACAACATTTTGAAATGAAGAGAAGATGTGATAACGCAGGACAAGCCGAAGTAGTGGGATGTATTGGGCTCGAACCAATGACCCCCGCCCTGTCAAGGCGGTGCTCTGAACCAACTGAGCTAACATCCCGGGGGGTGCAAAAATAATAAAAATTGCACATAAAATGCCGACTCTGTAAATTCAAGATCAATTGAGTCAGTCAATCTAAAAAAATACGAAGTAAAATATTTGAATCTTTGTTAATTATAAAA
>Ga0268283_1000377_pt1 | contig 32771 bp, 33 predicted proteins | sample saktaG_13_FD_190140 | JGI IMG/M metagenome (GOLD analysis project Ga0268283, IMG submission 190140) | Saline water microbial communities from Sakinaw Lake, British Columbia, Canada - sak_2013_06_06_36m | ecosystem: Environmental > Aquatic > Non-marine Saline and Alkaline > Saline ... | reverse complement strand
CCCTCGTTTTTTTCCAAAGGCAAGTCTTCACTGTTGTCATCGGGATAATGCTTGTGGTTTTCGATATACATCTTGTTTTGATAAATTAGCAACTTTAGCTTATTCTATGTTAGCACACTGGAGACAAAAGGACAAAAATTCTCACTATCACATCCCCGTTTTCTATGCTATAATCAGGTCATAAGAGTTAATAAGATAAAAAATATGCATTTGCGAAAAATTCAAGACGCCGATGTGGCGGGCAAAAAAGTATTGTTGCGAGTGGATTTTAATGTGTCGTTGGAGAATGGACGAGCAAAAGAAACGTTTAAAATTAAAGCGGCCAAGGAATCACTGGACTATCTTCTCAGCAAGAAAGCCAAAGTAGCCTTGTTGTCGTACTTTGGTCGTCCCAATGGAAAAGTTGATCCAGAATTTTCTATGGAGCAGTTAGTGCAAGACGTGGAAGAATTACTTTGTGTTAAGATAAAATTTGTTTCAGATTGTATTGGGGAGAAAGTAAAAGAGGCGATGGAAAAATTGCAAGAGGGTGAGGTTTTGATGCTTGAAAATGCTCGGTTTTATGCGGGAGAAGATAAAAATGATGAAGACCTGGCAAAAAAGATGGCAACTGGTTTTGAAATTTTTATCAACGATGCATTTAGTCAATCTCATCGTAACCAATCTTCGATTACGGGGATAACAAAATTTTTACTTAGCTACGCCGGATTTCATTTGCAGGAAGAAATTGCGGAAATGACGATTGTCAAAGAGCATCCTGTGCATCCGGCCGTCGCGATTATTGGTGGCGCAAAAATTGAAACCAAGTTGCCGGTGATCAAATTTTTTGAAGAAAAATACGACTATATTTTGGTTGGCGGAAAGATTGCCAATGAGGCAATTGATCAAAAAATTGAATTTAGCGAAAAGGTGATTTTGCCGATTGATTTTATCGATGACCGACTTGATATCGGACCAAAAACTCTCGAGAAATTCGAAGAAATCATCGCTACCGCCAAAACGATCGTTTGGAATGGTCCAACAGGGAAATTTGAAGAGGAAAAATATGCTGTCAGTTCCAATGAAATACTGGAGGCAGTTCTTGCGAGTGGCGCTTTCACGCTGATCGGCGGAGGAGAGACATTGGAGCTTTTGGAACGGAATGCTGCGATGGAAAAAGTTGATTTTGTTTCCACGGGTGGTGGAGCGATGCTGGATTATCTTGGAGGAAGCGAAATGCCGGGGATTGAAGTTTTAAGCTGATGCAAATACGCGAATTAATGCGAATGACGCGAATAAAGCTGATGCAAATACGCGAATTTATACGAATAATGCGAATAAAAAAGAGGAGATGAAAAGTAGATTGCAAAATATTATTTATCCTGAGTTGTCCTATGGTTTAACTGGTATATTTTTCAAAGTTCACAATGCGTTGGGCTATTATTGCAAAGAAAGTCAATATTGTGATGCAATAGAGATATTACTGAAAGAAGAATCTATTCATTACAAAAGAGAGTTTTCCTTGAAAAGTGAAAGTAATCTACTAAAAGATAATAGTGATAGGGTTGATTTTTTAATAGAAGATAGGATAGTTATCGAAGTTAAAGCTAAAAGACTTATGGGCAGGGATGAGTACAATCAGACGCAAAGATATTTGCAAAGATTAAACTTAAAATTAGGTATTCTCGTTAATTTTCATCAGAGATATTTAGTCCCAAAACGAATTGTAAATAGTAAGTTTAAAAATTAAAGTAATAGAAGTACGAAGCGAGAATTGATGATGTGAATATTCGTGTATTTGCATAAAATTCGCGTATTTGTATTAAATAATGTTGCATGTCAAAAATTAAAAAAATTCACGCGCGGGAAATATTGGATTCGCGGGGTAATCCGACGGTTGAGGTGGAAGTTAATTTGGAATCTGGAGCGAAGGGATGCTTTATGGTGCCGTCCGGGGCTTCAACCGGAGCGCACGAGGCGCTGGAACTGCGCGATGGTGACGGGGCTCGCTACAATGGTTTGGGTGTCCAAAAAGCCGTGGCAAATGTTAATGAGAAAATTCAAAAAGCATTTTTGGGTATGGAAGCGGGAGATCAAAAAAGAATCGATAAGATGATGCTCGCGCTTGATGGAACGGAAAATAAAACTAATTTGGGAGCGAATGCAATCTTGGGAGTTTCTATCGCGGTTTGTCGGGCGATGGCTGATGAGTTGAATCTGCCATTGTATGAATATATTGCTCAGGTTTTTAAATTGCCGAAAAAATTCAAATTGCCGATTCCAATGTTCAATATCATTAATGGCGGTCAGCACAGCGATTCGGGACTTTCGATTCAGGAATATAAATTGGTGCCCAATGGGATAAAGACATTCAAAGAGCAGTTGCGAGCTGGCAGTGAGGTTTTTCATACATTGCAAAAATTACTTTCCGCCGAAGGTTTCAGCACTTCGGTGGGAGATGAGGGCGGGTTTGCGCCAAAATTGGAAAGCAATGCCCAGGCCTTAGAACTGATAAATCTCGCAATTGAAAAAGCGGGTTATAAAAAAGGGCAAGAGTTGAATATTGGCATTGATGCGGCGGCCAATTCATTTTTTGATGCGACGGAAAAGCAGTATCTGTTTAAGCCGGAAAATGCCGTACTGAGCCGAGAAGCTTTGATCAATATCTATGTTGAATGGGTAAAAAAATATAATGTGATTTCAGTGGAAGATGGACTGATGGAGGAGGACTTTGAGGGTTGGGCTAAGATGAATGAAAAATTGGGAAAAAACGTGATGAATATTGGGGATGATCTCTTAGTGACTAATGTAAAAAGACTCAAAATGGCGATAGAGAAAAAGGCTTGCAACGCCGTGCTCATCAAAGTCAATCAAATTGGAACTCTGACCGAGACGATCGATTGCATGAAGTTGGCCAAGAAAAACAAAATGAAAACCGTTGTGTCACATCGCTCAGGTGAAACGACCGATGATTTCATTTCCGATTTGGCTGTTGGCGCTGGCGCGGATTATATGAAATCCGGCTCGCTTTCGCGTGGAGAGCGGATCTGCAAATATAATCGATTGCTGAGGATTGAGGAAGAGATATAGAATTTTTTAATTTTGTAATTTTATAAATAAATCTAAATTTTTTAATGTTTAAAACATTTGGAAATTAGAAAATTATTTAAAAATTAAAAATTGGAAATTAAAAATTTGGAGAATATTATAAGTTTAGAAAAGCTTTTTATTGTATTATGACTAACAAAAAAACATCCACTCTACTAGTTATATTAGACGGCTACGGCATTGCTCCGCCCGGGAAAGGCAATGCAATCACTTTGGCCAAAAAACCGACAATTGATCGGTTGTTTCGAGATTATCCCTCGACAACTCTTTGTGCAACGGGTATTTGCGTGGGGCTTCCTGATCACAAAATGAGTGGTTCGGAAGCGGGGCATATGAATATCGGAGCGGGCAGAGTCATCCCGCAAGATTCGAAACATATTACCGACAGCATCAAAGATGGTAGTTTTTTCATGAATCCGGCGATGATTGGAGCGGTAAAACACGTGAAAAAAACAGGAGGCCATCTCCATCTGATGGGATTGATGGGAAACGGTGATAGTCCGCACAGTGATCCGGAGCATTTTCGCGCAATTTTAAAAATGGCCAAAAAAAATGATATCAACGAAGTTTATTGTCATTTATTTACTGATGGCCGAGATTCCTATCCGAAAAGCGCTAAAACGCATCTGAAACATTTTCGGCGCATAATGTCTGAAGAAGGAATCGGTAAAATTGCTACTCTGGCTGGTCGATTTTACGCGATGGATCGGGCCAAAAATTGGGAGCGTCTGACATTAGCCTATGATGCCACAGTATTCGCGCGTGGTGAAAAAGCAAATTCAGCCGAAGAAGCGATTGATAACGCGTATAAAAATAATCTGACGGATGAATATCTTTTGCCGACAGTTATCCTGGAGAATGGCGGGCCCGCCTGCAACGCTATGCCCGCTCGCCCGTCTGCAACGATAGCATTTCGGGCAGGCAGCGATGCAGCATCTTCGGGCGAGCGTAGCATTGCGGGCAGGCCTGTCGCTCAAATAAAAAAAGATGATGCGGTGATTTTCTATAACTTTCGTTCAGACAGAGCGCGACAGTTTAGCAAGCTATTCATTGCGGTGGATGAAAAAAGCATTTTGGCGGATGATATGCCTATCATTGATAAACTCAAGAACTTATATTTTGTAACTCTGACTGATTTCGGACCGGGACTGGATGAACATACGGCTTTTCCTGAGTATACAATTCTCGCTACCCTACCAATGGTTTTGGGACAGCTGAAACAACTCTATATTGCCGAATCGGAAAAATTTGCTCACGTGACCTATTTTCTCAATGGCGGTTATGCTGATCCGGTTGGCGGAGAGGATCGAATTATGATTAAATCACCGACAGCAAATTCCTATGCGGATGTGCCTGAAATGTCAGCGCGGGAAATAACGGATGTTGTCTTGCAAAGTGTGCAAAAAGATGTTTACGATTTCATCCTAATTAATTATGCTAATGCGGATATGGTCGGACACACTGGTGATCTACGTGCGACAGTCAAAGCGGTTGAATGCTTGGACGCGCAGATCGAAATTTTGGAAAAGGTCGTTTTGGAAAAGGGTGGCAATTTGATTATTACCGCCGATCATGGCAATGCGGATGATATGGTTGATTTTAGCAGTGATCAACCGAATACTTATCATACCAAAAATCCCGTACCCTTTCTCGTTGTTTCTGAAAAGCTTAGAGATAGAAAGCTGCGCGACGGAGGAGTTTTAGGCAATATCGCTCCGACTATTCTGGATATACTAGAAATTTCCAAGCCAAAACTAATGAACAAAGAATCATTATTAAATTCACCCAGTTAAATACTCCGGCTACGGAATTTAACGGGGTAAAAAATAATATGACAAAAATAATTTGTATTGGCTCGGCTTGCAAAGATGTTTTTTTTCCGACTGCCGAAGGGCGTATAGTTGAAACGCCAGATGAGCTTTTGAGTCAAAGGAAGATTGAATTTGAGTTGGGAGCGAAATATCGGATTGAAGAGCGTTATGAAGCTTTGGGTGGTTGCGCAACTAATGTGGCAGTGGGACTGGCACGCTTAGGAGTTGAAGTTTCATGTTATGCGCATATCGGCAATGACCAAATCGCCGATTGGATTATTGCTGAACTTGGAAAAAATGGTGTCGGAGTGGAATTAGTTACAAAAGAGGCTGAGTTGACCAGTGATATGTCGGCAATCATTGTGGATAAGGCTTCCGGCGAACGAGTGATTTTTTCCAATCAGAAAGCTAATGCGAGATTGGAAATAATCCCGAAAAAAATCAACTCTGCAGAATGGATATTTATTGGAGATTTGCATGGTGATTGGCAGGGGAAATTAGATTTAATTTTCAAGGTTGCTGAGGAAAATAAAATTAAGTTGGCCTATAATCCGCGGCAAAGCAATATCCATGAGGATGTGCAAAAAATAAAAGAAAAAATAACCAGAACGAATGTGCTATTTCTCAATAAAGATGAAGCGCTGGAGATTCTTTCTCAAATAAACAATTTTTCAGCGGTGGAATTGGAAGACGAAAATTTTCTTTTGCAAGAGTTGAAAAAGCTGGGCGCGGAAATTGTGATAATAACCGATGGTGTACGGGGTGCTTGGGTGAGTGATAACAGCGAAACGTTTTTTGTTCCTGGTCGAAAAGTTAACGCAGTCGATTCCACCGGAGCGGGCGATGCTTTTGCCAGCGGTTTTTTTGGGGCTCAGCTCAAAGAAAAAACGCTAAAAGAATGCCTGGATTGGGGGATTGCCAACAGTTCCAATTCGGTGCAATTTTATGGTGCTACGCGAGGGCTTTTAGACGAAAAGGGAATTTTAGGAAAAATTATAGCTTGAATCGTGAATAATTCTCGTCCAGTTCGGATGTGGCATAGGACAGTCTATTTTTTTATAAAACTTAGTAACATAATTTTTTTTGTGCTATACTTTTTCTATGAAATATCACAAAGATACAATGGAGGTTATCTTTTTTGCGCGGGGCGGGCAAGGGGCGAAAACTGCAGCGGAAATTATTGCGCAGGCGGCAGTACTTGAGGGGAATTTTGTGCAAACTTTTCCCAACTTTGGTCCAGAGCGCAGTGGTGCGCCAACTAAGACCTATTTGCGGATCTCTAATAAAGCCATTCGCACCAAAGAGCCAGTAGTCGACCCAGATGTCGTTGTTGTTTTGGATGATACCTTGCTCGACAGCCAGAAAGTGACGGAGGGGCTAGATAAGAATGAAGCACTGATTATTAATTCTACCAAACATCCGCACGAGATCAGAGACATTATTCGTTTTGATGGAAAAATTCACGCCGTGGATGCTAATGGAATTTCCATGGCGATTGTCGGACAACCACGGCCAAATACGGTGATTTTGGGCAAAATTATCAAAGTGACGGAAATTGTGAAGTTGGAAAGTATCTTGGAAGAATTTCGCAAAATTTTTGAAGCTAAAATTGGCAAAGAAAATTGTGAAAAAAATATTCTAGCGATTGAGAAGGCGTATGATGCAGTATAAATAACCAAAAACCAAGAGACAAGATACAAACAAATCTCAAATTCAAATAATCAAATATTAAAAATAGTTTGGTTATTGAAAATTTAGCGATTGGATATTGTTTGGATGTTGCTTCTTGCATCTTGTAACTTATGGAAGTTGGTGCAATCGTAAAACACAATATCAAAAAATCTCCCCGGACTGGTTCTTGGCGGTATATGAAGCCGGAAGTGGACAAAGATAAGTGCATTGGTTGCGCGACTTGCGTGCCGTTTTGTCCGGATGCGGCGATCATAATTAAAAATGGCAAGGCAGAACTAGACTATGAATTTTGCAAAGGTTGTGGAGTTTGTGCGCAAATTTGTCCGGTGAAAGCAATTTTAATGAAAAAAAATTAGAGTATGTCTGATAATAAAAACAGCAAAAAAATAGCTTTGACTGGTGGATATGCCGCGGCATATGCCTTGAAGCAAATTGAGCCGGATGTGATGCCAATCTATCCAATTACTCCGCAGACGCCAATTATTGAAACGTATGCAAAGTTTGTGGCGGACGGCGAAGTGGAAACGGAAATGATTGAGGTGGAATCAGAACATAGTGCAATGAGCGCGGCAATTGGTGCGTCAGCCGCGGGAGCACGCACAGTGACCGCCACAAGCTCTCAGGGGCTCGCCTATATGCACGAAATGCTCTATGTGGCTTCCGGGATGCGTTTGCCGATTCTCATGGTTGTAGCAGCGCGCGCGCTTTCGGCCCCGCTGAGCATTCACGGTGATCACAGTGACGTGATGGGCTCTCGTGACTGCGGTTGGGTGCAAATTTTTTGCGAAAATCCACAAGAAGTTTATGATAAAACAATCATCGGAATGAAACTGGCCGAACGCGTTGGGTTGCCGGTAATGGTGATTATGGACGGATTTAATACTTCACACAGTGTGGAAAACTTGGAAATTCTAGACGCCCAAATTGTCAAAAAATTTGTCGGAGAATATCAACCGGAACACTCGCTATTAGACATCGAAAATCCGGTGACGTATGGACCGGTTGCGTTGCAAGAATCATATTTTGAATTTAAAATTGACCAAGAAGAAGCGATGGAAAAAGTGACAGAAGAATATGCAAAAATTGCTGACGAATATGAGAAAATTAGTGGCAGAAAATATGGCTTGTTTGAAGAATATCAATCTGAAAACGCAGAAAAAGTGTTAGTGCTAATTGGTTCAGTGGCCGGAACAGCCAAAGATGCGATTGATGAATTGAGAAAAAAAGACCAGAAAGTTGGGCTATTGAAAATTGAATTGTTCCGTCCGTTTCCATTTTCTGAAATTGCCAATGCCCTAAAAAATGCCAAAGAAATAATCGTAATGGATCGCGCGCAATCAATCGGTTCGCACCCACCACTATATTCAGAAATAGTCAATTCCCTATACCAAATACCAAATACTAGATACCAAATACAAAGCATTGTCTATGGCTTGGGCGGAAGGGATGTTTTCAAAAAACAGATCGAGCAGATTTTGGAGGGGAAATTTAAGGATAAATATTTAACCTAGTAGTAGCCTCTTCTCCCTCCGGGAGAGGATGTCACGTACTCGTGACAGGTGAGGGTTCTTGCCAATACAGAAAAAACTATCAATTAAATTAAGCTTTCGTGTCTCTGAGAGCACCCTCATCCGGCCTTCGGCCACCTTCTCCCGAAGGGAGAAGAGAATTTAAATAAAAAATCGCAATATATTTAGCAGAACTAATAGAAAATAGATGAATAAAAATTTAGCAAAAAATTTAGCTCCCGGTCACAGTGCTTGCGCGGGATGTGCTTTTCCCTCGATTGTGCGAACAATTTTAGGCGAGGCGTCAACGCCAGTAGTGATTTCCAATGCGACGGGCTGTCTTGAAGTGACTTCGACGATCTATCCCTACACTGCTTGGAATGTGCCCTATATTCACAGCGCATTTGAAAATGCGGCGGCGACAATCTCTGGTGTGGAGCGGGCATATCTTGCTCTAAGGAAGAAGACCCTTCGACAAGCTCAGGACGGCAAATCTAATTTGCCGAAAAAAATTAAGTTTGTCGCATTCGGTGGAGACGGTGGAACCTATGATATTGGGCTTCAAGCACTTTCTGGCGCACTTGAACGCGGACATAATTTTCTCTATGTGGTCTATGACAATGGCGGATATATGAATACCGGCAATCAAAGATCTTCCGCGACGCCCTATGGCGCCGGAACAGAAACAACGCCGGTGGGAAAAGAATCTTTTGGGAAAGTGGAAATGCGAAAAAATCTAATGGGCATTGTGGCGGCGCATAATATTGCCTATGCTGCGCAAGCGAATATTTCCAATCTGGCTGATCTGAAAATGAAAGCCAAGAAAGCGCTAGCAGTCGATGGGCCAAGTTTTCTGACCGTGTTTTCGCCTTGCACAAACAATTGGAAATTTCCGACATCGCAATACGTGGCGATTGCCAAGCTCGCAACGGAAACCAATTTTTGGCCACTCTATGAAATTGAAAATGGGAAATATAAAATGAACTGGGAGCCAAAAACTTTGAAACCGGTGAGTGAATTTTTGAAAACCCAGGGACGCTTCAAGCATCTTTTCTTAGAAAAAAATAAACCAGTCCTGGCGCAAATTCAAAAAATTGTGAATGATGAATTCGCGAGGATTGCTAATTTGTGCGAGGTTTGAAGTTTAGTTTTTTGTGAATTAATTTTTTTATAATCAAAAAGATGGAAACAATAAAAAAATCCAGCAAGCTTATTTTTAGGATCATACTTTTACTCATATGTATGCTAGGTGTTTTTATGTGGTTTCGCAGTCATCAAGCGGAAAAGGTTAATAAGACTCAAACTGAAACAGCAGTGAAAAATCCAGAAGCTACGTTAGTGACTGGCCCACCAACAATTATTTATAAAACAAAAGCGGATTATTTCAAGTTGGTTCCTGTTGGCATATCGCAGGATAAAAAATCAATCGTATCATATCCCAATATGACTGATGTGTTGCCAAATAATTATCCGATAAAGTTGAATAAGGGGTATCTTTTTGGAAACGTAAGTGTTAATAGCGGTTTCCTAAAACTTACCATGGAAGAATATTCTGTGCTCAAAGAATTGCCGTCTCCCGAAAAACTATACGATCTGCTAATGGATGATGATCCCTTTTTGGAAATGTATGATTGTGGTAGTCGAAGTGAATTTAAGGAGCTGGAAAAAGAGTTGAATCAGGTGATTGATGACGGTGATTTGGCGTCGCGGTGTAACAAGCTCAGATGATCTCCAAAACTTAGAAAAACATGCAAACCGAATACTTAAAAAAAATTCTCACCGACAATGACGAACCGAAATTTCGTTTGAGCCAAATCCAAAAAGCCATCTATCAAGATGGCGTTTCTGATTTTTCAGAAATTTCAACTATTTCTAAAAATCTACGCGAGACATTGGAAAAAGAAATGAAAATTTTGTCTTTTGGTGTAGAAAAAATTTTAGTAGCAAAAGATAAAAATTCCATTAAAGCGCTTTTGAAATTAGCTGATGGGAATAAAATCGAGTCAGTTTTATTGTCTCCAGTCGAAGGCAAGTGGTCAGTCTGTATTTCATCCCAAGTCGGCTGTCCCTTGAATTGCGGATTTTGCGCGACGGGAAAAGGCGGATTTCAAAGAAACCTAACCGCTGAAGAAATCACAGATCAGGTATTATTCTGGAAGCAATACCTAAAAGAAAATTTTAAATTTGAAATTTTAAATTTGAAATTGACGAACGTCGTATTCATGGGTATGGGGGAGCCGTTTTTGAATTGGGAAGAGGTGAAAAAAAGCCTCAAGGATTTGACGGATAAAAATCTGCTTGCTTTTGGCTCGCGAAGCATTTCTGTCTCGACGGCGGGAATTCCTGAGGGGATAAAAAATCTTGCCCAAGATTTTCCGCAAATTAATCTGGCGATTTCTTTGCATTTCGCGACCGATGAAAAAAGAAATCAATATATGCCGATCAATCGAAAGTATAATCTCGAAGAATTGAAAAAAGCACTTAAAGATTATTTTTCCAAAACCAATCGGCAGGTTTTTGTGGAATACGTGATGCTCGCAGGAGTAAATGACAGCGAAGAAGACGCTTATGCCCTTTCAACTTATCTCAAATCAATCGGTAATCGCCAACTTTTGCATATCAACTTGATCGCCTACAACGAAACTGGAAAAGAGTTTAAAGCAAGTTCTGGCAATAAAACGCACTTGTTCAAAGACTATCTGGAAAAAGGCGGGATGAGTGTGACGATCAGAAAAAGCCTCGGGCAAGAAGTGGAAGGCGCTTGTGGACAGTTGGCGGGAAATAAAACTAAGCAATAAATCCAAAATATTTTAGCGTCGGAACAATATTTGGTGCCAGATTTTCTTTTTCTAGCTCTTCGAGCGGAATCCATCTCCACTCATGGATATCAGCGCCTGGCGTGATTTCGCCAATGCGTTTGGCCAGATAGTGAACTAAAATAATATCAATTACGCCATCCGCGGTTTCTTTCGTGGTGTGCAGTAAAAAAGGTTTTTCATCGAGGATTTCAATTTCGATTCCTAATTCTTCTTTCACTCGTCTGGTAGCGGCCTCTTGTAGCAATTCTGCTTCTTGTATTTTTCCTCCGCAAAATTTCCAAAAAGTATCTTCTCCCTGGGTATCAAGAAGAACCTTAGTATCTTCCACAATAACCGGTCCGGACGCGATGATGATTTTTTGGTTCATAGTTTTTGATTAAGATATTAGCTTAAAGATATTTTACCATATAGCTATTTTTCAAGCGATAGCCTAATTTTCTATAATATTCCCGTGCGCCGATGCCGGAAATGATGGCGATTTTTTTGAGACCAAATTCGTCTTTGGCGATTCTTTCCGCTTTGGCGATTAGTTTTTTTCCGAGGCCGATGTGTTGTGGGGACTTACTGTTTTTTTTATCGATCTGTGTCATTGTTCCATAAGTATGTACTTCGCGGATGATAGCGGAGTTTTTGAGGGCAGAAATCGTTGTCTTTTGACTTTCTAATTCTAGCGGATTTATGCGCAGGCGCAGAAGTGCAAAAAGTTTTTTTGTATCTTTGGTTGCGTATTCTAAAAATATTTCCTTGCCATCCGATGCATCATAATCGATGCGGTTTAAGATTATCTTGTCTTGCAGGTTAAAATTTCCACCCACTTCCCGGCAACGGATACACTGACATTGGGATTTCTCAGCAATTATCTGGCGTAAATTGGAAACTCGCGGTCCGGCGATGATTGATTCGGCGGGGACATCTCGCACGAGGCGGGCAATGCGGACATAGGGCGGAATGAGATTTTTTTTCACACGCAAAATGAATTTTTCAAATTGCTTGTCGCCTAATGCTTGGTATTTTCCTTCTTTCCACACAGCATAGAGCGCGCTATCGCGCAGAACAACTGTTGGATAAATTTTGAGCATATCTGGTTGAAAATCAGGGGAAGAAAAAAGAGTTTTGAACATTTGGTAATCTCTTTTGGCGTCTGATCCATAAAGCCCGGGCATAATATGATAATTAATTTTAAAACCAGCGTTTTTGAGAAGCTTGGTGGCGCGGATAGTTTCGGCCACATCATGACCACGATTATTTTTCGCAAGCACGTCATCAAAAATACTTTGCACACCCAGCTCTACTCTTGTGCAACCAAGAGCGCGAAAATTCAAAATTTCTTTTTCGGAAATATAGTCCGGTCTAGTTTCTAGTGTTAGTCCAATAATCCGACGCTTAGCGGTTTCGTTCTTTTTCTGTTCTGCCATCAGGGTAGAGACGCATTGCAATGCGTCTCTACGGGCGGTGTTATTTATGTGACCATAATCATTTGCCGCTCGAAAACATTCTGTAATAAACCAATATTGATATTTTTTTGGAAAATAGGAAAAGGTTCCGCCCATTACGATCAGTTCAATTTTGTCAGTTTTGTGACCATTCAGTTCCAGCGCGCGCAAGCGTTTCTGCACTTGTCTGTAGGGACTAAATTTGACGGAAATGGCGCGCATCACGGCTGGTTCGTTTTTTAGGTAACTCTTGGGCATTTTTGCTTCACTCGGACAGTAGAGACATTGGCCCGGACAAGGGTAGGCCTTGGTGAGAACCGCGATGACGGCCACGCCGGAGCGCGTGCGGATTTTTTTGCTGATGAGGATATTTTCGAAAGGCAAGTTGCGTTTAATCTTTTTCCTTGTGACTAATTTTTCATAGGCCTCGCGCAAGTCAGCATTGGTCGGCACGGGAATTTGCAAAAGCTTGGAAATATTTTTTTTGATACGCAAAAATTCGCCCGAGGTGGCGACCGGCTCTTTCATTGCCAGTTTAACAAAATTGTCGTAAGCTTTAAGCATGGGGAAAATTTGAAATTTAAAAATATTGTCATTCTGAGCGCAGCGCAGCGGAGTCGAAGAATCTGCTTTGTGTTACCCGTAGCTAGGCGTATATATAAAAAACTCGAGGTATCGGTGGGCAGATCCTTCGACTTCGTCCTGAGTACAGGACTTCGCTCAGGATGACATTATTTTTTATGCGCAAGGAAACAATCAATCGAATCCTAAACGAAACAGAATCCGGCTATGATCAAATGGCGGAAAAATTTTCGCATACCCGAAAAAACTTTTGGGGCGATTTAGCTTTTATTGCCGATTATATTTCCGACGGGGACAAAATTTTGGATTATGGCTGTGGTAATGGGCGGCTTTTGGAAATTCTCAAAGACAAAAGAATTGAGTATGTCGGAGTGGATGTTTCGCAAAAACTGATTGATTTGGCAAAGGCGAAATATCCTGATCGTGGCGAGTCTTTTTCCAAAATCTCGAGTCTTGCCAGTCTAGCATTTCCCGCTGATTTTTTCAATAGAATTATTTCTGTGGCGGTTTTCCATCATTTTCCCGAAAAGTATGCTCGCGATATGGCACAGGAATTGTTTCGCATAACTAGGCCGGGCGGAACAGTGGTCATCACGGTCTGGAACCTTTGGCAGAAAAAAAGACGCAAAAATATCTTCAATCCTTCTGCATTTTTTGGAAAAATTTTTCAAGTGGGAGAATACCGCGGATATGGCTTTGGGGATATTTTAGTCCCGTTTCAAAATAATCAAGGTGGCATTTTCAAGCGCTATCATCGGGTGTATACTAGGAGTAGTCTTTCTGTGATTTTTCTCTCAGCCGGCTTCGAAGTAGAAAAATGCTTTTTGGCAAATGGAAAAAATATTGTGCTCGTTGCGAGGAAAAAATAATAAAATTTGAATATGAAAAAAATTAAAAAAACTCAACTTTCAAAAGTTCCCAATTATAAAGATTTGATTTCTAGTATCAGTGATATTTTGGCGCAAGGTAGAAAATTAGCCTATCAAACAATCAACACGATTTTGACCACGACCTATTGGCAGGTTGGTAGGCAGATTGTGGAGTTTGAGCAGGGAGGGAAGGAGCGGGCGGAATATGGAACTCAGTTTTTGCAGAAACTTTCACACGACTTAACGAAACAGTTCGGAGAAGGTTTTTCCTATAGAAATGTAAGATTGATAAGACAATTTTACGTGGCATTTCCAAATTGGCATACGGTGTCTGCCAAATCTAAAAAGCTTAGCTGGTCTCACTATGTTCGTTTAATGAGTATGGAAAATGAAGCCGAGCGAAGCTTCTATGAAATCGAATGTGAAAAAAATAGCTGGTCAGTGCGGGAACTTTGCCGTCAGTTTGACACTTCTCTATATGAAAGACTAGCTTTGAGTCGAGATAAAAAGGGCATCAGAGCTTTGACGGAAAAAGGACAAATTATAGAAAAAACAGAGGATCTTTTCAAGGAACCGTATGTTTTGGAATTTTTAGGGTTAAGCGAGAGTTATCATCATTCAGAAAATGACCTAGAGTCGGCCATTATTGATAAGATAGAGCATTTTTTGCTAGAGCTGGGAAAAGGCTTTGCTTTTGTGTCGAGACAAAAGAGAATTACCAGTGGTGTGAAACATTTCTATATTGACCTAGTTTTTTACAATCGACTCTTGAAATGTTTCGTGCTGATTGATTTGAAAATTGGAGAATTGAAACATCAAGATCTCGGTCAAATGCAAATGTATGTGAATTATTTTGATCGCGATGTAAAAGAAAAAGAAGAAAACCCAACAATCGGAATCGTGCTTTGCAAGGAGAACGATCATTTCGTGGTGGAATATACTTTGCCCAAGGATAATAATCAAATTTTTGCCAAAAAATATCAGCTCTATTTGCCGAAAAAGGAAGAGCTGATTGAGCAGGTCAAGAGAATGTTGTGAGTATTGAATTGAGATGAGGAAAATAATTAATTAAAATAAAAAAATGAAGAAAAAAATCGTCATTATTATTTTAGGGCTTGTGGTAGTTCTAGGCGTAGTGTTGGTTTATAATAAAGTTATGGTAAAAAAGGAGACAAATGATGTATTGCCAGATAAAATAGTTGAAAATTTCGGTCGCAAAAGTTTTCCCGGAGCTAGATGGGGAGGGCTGAGTCTTTCATGTGAAGATGGTGGATTTGATATCCTTAAATATGCGGGTAAGAAAATTATTACTCAAAAATCTCCCGCACCCAATAAATTTTATGGAAAGATTCCTCTCGATGATTATAAGATTTTCGTAGGAAATGAGATGATTTGTGAGCTTTATGCTGATAGTAGCGGGATGATGGCACCTGGAATTTTTGCAATCAATGATCTGAATATAAAATCTGACCCGCACTAAGTTGGCTGGGATATGTGAAAAATATATTCACAAAAAATTAATTTATGAAACTAACCCTCGAAATCAACAATACCGACAAAAGCCCGGTGAAAAAAGCTTTTGTTAAAAAAGTAGTCTTGGCGACGCTGGAAAAAAGTGGCTACTTGGAATTGGCCAAAAAAAGCCTTAGTTTGAGTCTGGCTTGGGTTTGCGAAGTTGAGATAAGAAAAATTAATAAACAGTATCGTAAAAAAGATAAGGCAACGGATGTGTTGTCTTTTTGTGAATTTGAAGATGTAACAGCGCTAAAAAAATCGATCGAACCCGAGCTATTTCTCGGCGAGCTAGTTTTATGCTATAATTATATCAAAGAATCTGCCAAGGACTGTACCTCGGAAACAGCGTCACAAGAAGAGCTGGCAAGAATTATTGCCCACGGTGTTTTGCATTTGCTCGGATTCGCGCATGGCAGAAAAATGTTTGTTATTCAAGATGCGGTTGCAAAAAATATTTCTAGCTGAATTTAATTTTTCTATAAAACAAAAAAATGAACCGGATTAATCAATTTGTCAAAAGCTTTTCTTGCGCATTGCGTGGTCTTGTGCATGTTTTCAAAAATGAGAAGAATTTTCAAAATGAATTGGCGGTGGCTTTTGTGGTGATTTTGGCCATGTTTTATTTCCAGGTTACACGCACGGAAACAGTCGCGCTGGTTCTTGTCATCGCGGGAGTTTTAATTATGGAACTTTTGAATACGGTCGTGGAAAGAGTGGTGGATATCTTAAAACCAAGGATTCATCCCTATGCACGACTCATAAAAGATTTAATGGCGGCAATCGTGCTCATTTCAGCCATTTTTGCAATGATCATTGGTTTGATTATTTTTCTGCCCTATATCTTTGCGCTTTGGAATTTTTGATGTTGTCGATTATCGTTAAATGTAATATAATTTAAAGTGCCAGTTAAAAAATAAAAGTGAAAGCATGTCGAAAAAAGAAATTATAGTCGGACTGGATATCGGTTCTTCATACGTTCGAACGGTGATTGCGCAAGTTATTCCTTCCGAAGAAAATTTAAGAGTAATTGGTGTCGGAATGGCGCCAGCTTTTGGTGTGAGACGCGGGATTATTGTTGATTTGGAAGAAATTATCAAATCAATCAATGAATCGATTGCGATTGCCGAAAGAACGGCGGGGGTGGAAGTGAAATATGCCGTGGTCGGAATTGGCGGTAATCACATTTCCTCCCAATATTCCAAAGGCGTCATTGCTGTCGGTCGGGCGGATGGAGAGGTTGTGTCAGATGATATTTCTCGTGTGATTAATGCGGCGCAAGCTATTTCTGTTCCAGCAAACAAAGAAATAATTCACATCATCCCGCGGAGCTATTCCTTGGATGATCAAAAAAACATTCGCGATCCCCTGGGAATGAGTGGAGTGCGTTTGGAAGTGGACGCGATGATTATCGAAGGCTCAACTCCACATATTAAAAATCTAAACAAATGTATCGAAGAAGCCGGAGTGTTCGCGGAAAGTTTTGTACTTTCTCCCTTGGCAGCGGCCAAATCGGTGCTTTCTAAAAGGCAAAAAGAGTTGGGTGTGGTTTTGGTCGATATCGGTGGTGGTTCTACTTCCGTTGCAGTTTTTGAAGAAAATGATCTTTTGCGTGTTTCGGTTATTCCCATCGGCGGAAATCATATTACCAATGATATTGCAATTGGTCTGCGGACATCAATTGATGTGGCGGAGAAAATAAAACTAGAGTTTGGCAATGCCAATCCACGGGAAATCAATAAGAAAGAAAATATTGATCTTTCCCAATTGGATTCCAATGAAGAGGGGATTGTTTCTCGTCATCATGTGGCAGAAATAATCGAAGCGCGTTTGGAAGAAATTTTTACGATGGTGAATAAGGAGTTAAAATTGATTGGCAAGGAACGTTTGCTTCCGGCGGGAGCGGTGATTACCGGAGGCACGGCGAAGTTGCCCGGTTGTGTTGATTTGGCGAAAAACATCCTGGCTCTTCCCTCACAAACCGGTTTTCCTGTGCCACTGGGCGGTTTAGTGGACAAAATTGATGATCCTTCTTTTGCGACTGCCATTGGGTTGGTTTTATGGGGACAAGAGGAAGATTTGGGACAAAAAAGAGGTGGAAACGGCCTGGGAAATAAGATGGTTGGCGGGGTAATCTCGGGAATGGGCGGAAGAATGGAGGGAATAAAGAAATGGTTTGGTAAATTCCTACCCTAGAAAACCCAATATTAGTGTAGGTGCATGGAGTTTCTTAAATTCTCCGTTTGACAGCTACTAAGCTATTATGCTAGATTTAATTAACAAAAAAGGGGCCAAATACCGATGCCGATTGGCAGAGAGTAAAACCAAAATAAAAAATAAAATTTTAAAAATAGATTTTGGGAGAATCTGTGTTTTTGTTTATTTAAATTTTCTATCTATCAATAAAAATATATGGCAGAAATAAAACCACCAGTAGAAACTTTTGCGCGCATCATCGTAGTTGGTGTCGGCGGATCAGGAGGGCATGGAATCAGTCGCATGATTGAGACGAAAATTAAGGGGGTGGAATTTGTAGCGGTCAACACGGACGCACAGGATTTGCATCATAATAAAGCAGCTGAGAAAGTGCATATCGGAAAAAATTTAACCAAAGGACTTGGCGCGGGAATGAATCCGGATATCGGGCGACAGGCAGCGGAAGAAAATCGTGATGAAATTCAAGAAGTTTTGAAAGGGGCGGATATGGTTTTTGTGACTTGCGGATTGGGCGGAGGAACAGGCACAGGCGCTGCGCCGATTGTGGCGGAAGCCGCCAAAGAATTGGGAGCCTTGACTGTGGCCGTGGTGACAAAACCATTTAGTTTTGAAGGCGCACAAAGAAGAGCGATTGCCGAAGAAGGTCTCGCTAATCTGCGAGAGCGTGTGGATACTTTAATCACTATTCCTAATGATAAATTATTGCAGATTATCGATAAAAAAACGACCTTGATCAATTCTTTCAAGATTGTGGATGACGTTTTGCGTCAAGGAGTGCAGGGGATTTCTGATTTAATCACTAAGCCTGGTATCGTCAATGTGGACTTTGCTGACGTGCGAGCAATTATGAGCAATAGTGGCTCAGCGCTTATGGGAATTGGCATCGGAACAGGCGAGAATCGGGCGGCGGAAGCAGCCAAAGCGGCGATTAATAGCCCGCTCCTGGAACTTTCGATTGATGGCGCGAAGGGAGTACTTTTCAATGTTTCCGGATCTTCTGATCTGACGATGCTGGAAATTAATGAAGCGGCGAATATTATTACGGAAGCGATTGACCCGAACGCCAAGGTGATTTTTGGCGCGGTCGTTGACGAAACACTCAAAAAAGGTGAGGTGCAGATTACTGTGGTGGCAACCGGTTTTGATGAAGAAAGAGTGAGTGAGGCGCGGATGTCTCCAATGGAAAGATTGACAAGAATAAAGTCGATTGAGGAAGAAAATTTTTCAACCGAGGATGATCTCGATGAAGAATTGAAAGATACTTTTTCTGTGCGAGAAGAGCCAAAAATGATCATTGAAGAAAAAGTGCCACCGAAAATTCAAAGAAACTCGGCTTTTATGCAAAAAGATAAAGAGCTGAGTGATGAGGATGATGACGAATTGGAAATTCCAGCTTTCATTAGGCGCAAAATGGGGAAATAGGCGGGAATTATTTTAGTTTTCAAGATTCAGGCCGAAAAGGCCTGAATTTTTTTGCCAAAGCGGTTGTTTTGTAATATGATTTAAATGTCGTATTGGGTTGTAGCTCTGCCTGCCGGTGTCAGGCGGAGCCGGTAAGGCAATGGGTGGAGTTTATCCCGCTTAAAGTTCCGAGATCGTCTAATGGTAGGACAACAGACTCTGACTCTGTTAATCTAGGTTCGAATCCTAGCCTCGGAACTTTGTGCGGGAATCTCATCATGCGTAGGTCCGCCTGCCTGCCGGTAGGCAGGAATCCTACCGACCCAACAAATTAAATTTTTCTTATGGAAATAAAAATTGCCAAGCACGCCGGATTTTGTTTTGGGGTCAGGCGTGCCGTGGATATGGCGGAAAAAACACTGGAGCGTGGACAGAAAGTCTATTGCTTGGGCTCGCTTATCCATAATCAGCAGGTGATTGAAAAATTAGAGCAGAAGGGTCTCGTGACAGTCGAAGACCCGGCGGAAATTCCAGCGGGGAGTGTTTTTTTAGTGCGTAGCCATGGGATTGATCCGGGCATTGTGGAAAAAATTGTCGCGCAGGGCGGAGAAATTTTGGATGCGACTTGTCCGTTTGTCAGGCGGGCACAATTGGTGGCGAAAAAATTTCATGCTGAAAAGTATGACGTCGTCATCTGCGGTGATCCCGCGCACGCCGAAGTGATTGGCATTAACGCTTGGGCTGGAAATTCGGCAAAAATAATTCATGACGCTAGTGAAATAAAAAACTTAGAATTTAAAAATACGGTGGGAGTTTTGAGCCAGACGACGCAAAAAAAGGAGTTGCTCGATAGTGTCGTCAAGGAATTGGCAAAAAAAACCAAAAATCTCGTTGTGGAAAATACGATTTGTCTTGATAGTTCGACCAAGCAAGCGGAAGTTTCGGCGCTGGCAAGAGAAGTAGAGCTGATGATTGTGATCGGTGGGAAGAATTCGAGTAATACCGGAAAATTAGTGCAACTGAGCGAAGCGCAAAAGACATCAACCTATCATATCGAAATAGCCCAAGAGTTAAAGCCGGAATGGTTCAAAAATATTAAAATAGTCGGCATTGCCGCCGGTGCTTCGACTGCGCAGTTTTTGATTGATGAGGTGGTGGACAAGATTAAAAAAATGTGCTAGAATAAAACTTACGCATTTGCGCAAAAAATAAGCTATTCTTGTCATCCTGAGCGAAGCGGAGCGAAGTCGAAGCCTGCCTGCCGGTAGGCAGGGATCTGCTGCTGGTTATCCTTAGCTTGACTAATTTTGGCAAAACTAGCGGTTACAGAAAGCAGATCCTTCGACTGCGTCCGTCCGCCGGCTGGCGGAACGGACTCCGCTCAGGATGACATCTTAATTTTAGTAGTAAAGTCTGTTAATTCTAATTCAATGAAAAAAGAAATAATCTATCCAATTCGGATCAATAAATATCTGGCTTATAATAATTTTTGCACACGCCGGGCGGCGGATGAGATTATCAAATCTGGTCGAGTGAAAATTAACGGCAATGTGGCAGTGCTTGGTGTTAAGGTGCAGGAAACTGACGAAGTGACGATTGATAAGGATATCCGTTGCAATAAAAAGCTGGTCTATTTGGCGTATAACAAACCAACAGGCATTGTGACGCACAGTCCACAAAAAGGTGAACGAAGCATCGAAGATATTTTTAATTATGCTCAGAAGGTTTTTCCAGTAGGAAGGCTTGATAAGGATTCTTACGGACTTATTCTTCTCACCAATGATGGTCGCATAACGGACAAACTGCTTAATCCCGATCAGTATCATGAGAAAGAGTATGTGGTCAAAGTTGACCGCACAATCAGTCCGGGGTTTTTGAAAAATATGGCCGAAGGGGTGGTTTTAGATGATGGGTACAAGACGAGAGCGTGTGAGGTGAAAAAAATCAATGATTTGACGTTTTCGATTGTGCTTACAGAAGGCAAAAAAAGACAAATCAGAAGGATGTGCGAAAAATTGGAACGACGTGTCACAGAGCTCAAGCGCGTGCGAATTATGAATATTCGGCTGGGAGAACTGAAAACGCGGGAATATCGCGAAATTGAGGGCCCAGAGCAACTAGAACTCTTGGCTAGCATTGGCATTGAAAGGCCAGAAATTTAGATTTCCGGGGCTGTTTATTGACAGGAGCCAAAAAGTACGGTACAATGGCTAAGTTAAAGCTTTAATCAAATTAGTGAAATTTTATTATGTTGGCAATTATCAAAACCGGCGGCAAGCAGTATAAGGTCAAGGTCGGGGACAAAGTGAAGATTGAAAAACTGGAAGACGCAGTTGGAAGCACGATTGTTTTTTCGGAGGTGCTTTTTGTGGGCGACGAAAAAGAAATCAAAGTCGGCACACCCTTTCTGACTGGCGCAATCGTGGAAGGCAAGATTCTTCGCACTGAACAAGGCGACAAAGTGACTGGCATCAAATTCAAAGCCAAGAAAAGGTACAAGGTGAAATTTGGCCATCGCCAAATTTTCACGGAAGTGGAAATCAGTAAGATAGTATAAGGTATAATGTATCTAGTATAAAGTATTTAGTATTCTTTGGATAAAAAAATTTGAGCCCGGCAGGAGATTCCTGTCGGGCTTTTTTGTGGCTCGCTGGCCGTTATTGGGATTGGTTTCTGATCCAATCAGTCGGGTCGGGATTTTTCCGAGCTTCTTCTTCAGCATGTTTTCTTCTCAGAAGCTCACATTGTGGATCGTTTTCGGACCATCTTTGCCAAGCTTCAAAAGCAATTTCGCATGGATCTGTCCTTTTGTTTTCAATTCCTCCTTTTGACATAGCATCCTCCTTTGTGCGCTTCGAGTTTGAGTTTAAACTTCTCTTCGATTGGCGAGCGATGAGCTGAGTGTCAGTTCATCAGCGTGTTCAATATCGGCGCCGGTGGCAAGGCCGCGGGCGAGGCGGGTGATTTTTATGCCTTTATCTTTTAGGTTTCTTGAAATATAAAGAGCTGTGGCATCTCCCTCTGTTGTTGGGTTCATAGCCAAAATAACCTCGGTGATTTTTTCTTTTTCTACTCGATTTTCCAGATCTTTGAGGTGTAAATTTTCTGTGCCGACGGTTTTTTGGGGGCTGAGCACTCCGCCAAGGACGTGATAAACGCCATTGTATTTTTTGGTTTTTTCAATCGCAAAAACATCCAGCGTGTCTTCGATAACGCAGATCGTAGTTTGGTCGCGGGAACTATCTTTGCAGATTGCGCAATATTCTTCTTCGCTAATGTTCCAGCATTTTTTACAATGCCGGAGATTTTTTTTGAAATCTTCCAAGCTTTTTGCAAAATCAGCCAATTTTTCATTATCGGCTTTAAACAAAAACAACACCAAACGTTCAGCCATCTTAGGACCGATCGAAGGCAACGCTGCGAAGTTGTCGATTAGTTTTTTGAAACTTTTTGGATACATATTAAAAAGGCTGAAGACTAAATTTTAAATTTAAAATATGGTTTATATCCTCTTCTCCCTTCGGGAGAGGATGTCCGAAGGACAGGTGAGGGCAAGGGTAATATTAAAGGATAAAAGTGTTCTGCGTAGGATAATAATAATTTTACCAAAAGCCCTTTCCCTCATCCCCGCCGTGGCGGGGCCACCTTCTCCCGAGGGGAGAAGGGGAAACTTATACTACTCCGTATGGACTCTCTCTAGTGACTTAAATGTTGTTGAGGCTTCATCAAAATAGAGTGACATTTTTCCGACGGGGCCATTTCTGTGTTTGGCAATGTGCACTTCGACGATGTTTTTGTTTGGCGTGTCCGGTTTTTCGCGGTCTTCACGATAGAGGAACATCACAATGTCAGCGTCCTGCTCGATCGAACCAGATTCCCGAAGGTCAGATAGTTTAGGAATTTGCGGACTGCGCGATTCCACGTTACGCGAGAGCTGAGAAAGGGCGATGACCGGGATGTTGAGTTCGCGCGCCAATTGTTTCAAAGAACGGGAAATTTCCGAAATTTCATTGACGCGATTATCTCCACCAGTGGAACGGCCTTCCATTAGTTGTAAGTAGTCGACAATAATAAGTCCGACATTATGTTCCATTTGCAGACGTCTGGACATCGTGCGAATTTCCATAATATTGGCTGAGCCGGCGTCGTCGATGAAAATCGGGGCTTCTGAAAGCACGCCCATCGCTTCGCCGATTTTTTGAAAGTCATTATCGCCCTCTTCTGTTTTTAGCCGGCCGGTGCGCAAACGCCACAAATCAACGCCAGACTCGGCGGCGAGCATCCTGTCAATCAATTGATCCGAACCCATTTCCAAAGAAAAAATTCCGACGCCAATTTTTTCTTTGATGGCGATTTTGCGTGCAAAGTCGAGGGCAAGAGTCGTTTTTCCAAGGCTTGGTCTGGCGGCGAGAATAATGAGATCGGATTTTTGAAAACCGGCGAGGATGTTGTTGAGGTCAGTATAACCAGTTGGAATTCCGCGCAATTGATGATCGCCTTTATGCAGTTCATCAATGCGGTTGAATGCCGCTTCCAAAATGGAACGGATCGGCACAAAATCTTGTTTGATGTATTTTTGCGAAACGGCGAACAGTTTTTGTTCCGCCTCGTCAAGCAGCTTGTCCACGTCTTCTTCTTCGTGATAACCGAGTTCAACAATTTCGCTGGCGGTTTCGATCAATTTTCGCAAGGTGGATTTTTTTTGCACCACTTTAGCGTAGTGGGAAACATTGGAACTCGATGGAACAGTGTTGACAAGAGTTGCAAGATAACTTGATCCGCCGATAGCATCAAGCTGCCCTTTTTCTTCCAGGCGGTTGGAAAGACTGAGCACATCAATTGGCTCGCGTTTTTCATAGAGGTCGAGCATCGTTTCATAGATCAGATTGTGAATGTCTTTATAGAAATCACCCAGGCGAATGAGATTGGCCACACGGATGATGGCATCCTTGTCCAACATTAAAGCACCGAGCACGGACTTTTCCGCGTCGATGTTTTGGGGTGGCAGTTTGAGGTCTTTAGTTTCTTGTGTTGCCATAGCTAATCTATTCTAGCAAGAGAAAGGAAACTCGGCAACTTGCACTTTTACCCAAGTTATGCGCTGATTATGCACATTTTTTATTTCAAAATCTCTTTAATTTCTTCAACGCTTTCTGCGCGGACTAGTTTTTGACGGAGCTCGGCGGCGCCGGGGAAGCCTTTGATGTACCAGACGAGGTGTTTTCGAATTTCTAGTTTGCCCATCTCGTTTTTGTCGGCATAGATTAGTTTCGCGTGTTCGAGCATGATTTTTTTGATTTTTTTGAAATCGTATTCTTTCGTAGGGGCGTGATTCATCACGCCCTGGGTGTCTGCATTTATTTTCAGGGTGCGATGAATCGCACCCCTACAATTTTTGTGGTGTATATTTTTAATTTGTTCAAAAAGATAGGGTTTACCCCAGGCGCCACGGGCAATGCCAAGGCCGTCAAGGTTGGGATATTTTTGCAAAATTTCCACTGCGTCTTCGGGCGTAGTAATTCCGCCGTTGCCAAGGACAATTTTTTCGGGAATGATTTTTTTGACCTGGGAAATTATTTCCCAGTCGACTGAACCGGAAAATCCGCCTTCGTATGTTCTGCCGTGAATCATCACAGCGCAGTAGGGAAGGTCTTTGGTTTTTTCGATAAATTCCAATGCGTTTACCCCGTTAAATTGTGGCGTAGCCACACCGCCGGAGGCGGATTTAACTGGGTTAATGCCGGCGCGAATCTTAATCGATACAGGAAGATTAGTATTTTCACAAACAGCCGAAATAATCTCGCGAGCTAATTCTATTTGAGGCATAAGAGCGCAACCGGATCCGTGCTTGAAAACTTTTTTGGCCGGACAGCCGAAATTAATGTCAATCCCGTCGGGCTTAATTTCTTTGGTGATGATTTTTGTGGCCACGGCAAAATGTTCCGGATTATTGCCGAAAAGTTGTACGACATAAGGCCGTTCTTTTTTATTAAATCGCACCAGCTCCAAAGTTTTTTGCGGTTTATAAAAAAGCGCGCTGACGCTTGCCATTTCTGAATAAGTCACATCGGCACCATGACGCCGGCAGATTTGCCGAAAAGCACTGTCGGTGATTCCGGCCATTGGCGCCAGCGCCAAAATCGGCTTTTCAATTTTTTGCCAGAAGTTTTTCATTCTACGAATTACGAATTTTTACGAATGTACGAATGTATAAATAATAAAAAAGCCTTTCATTTCTAATTAAAAATTCAAACATTGAAAATTGTTTGAAAATTTAAAATTTAAAATTGAAAATTATGTCTGATTACATCATCACCCTAATGCCTTCTTCTGTATCTTTCAGCTTAAAACCCAAGGCGCGGATGGCTTTTTTGAGTTTTTTGACTTTTTTTTCGGCTGAAGCCAGGGCGTCAGCGTCTTCGTCATCAGAAGCTTCGCTGGATTCGTCTAAGTTTGGAGTTGTCATTCCTCCCTTATCATCGGCCCTGGCATCTACTTCATCATCTCCGCCACAATGATGCGGGCAACTTGAGCAATCGCAAAAATCATCCATATTATTGTTTCCCGCCTGCATCGCTATGTGGCGAAGCATTGCGGGCAGGTTTAATTGAGTAATTATTATCTTTCAGATCTTCTATTGTATAACCTAATTTTTCTATTTCTTTCCTAAAGATGTCTGATTCTGTGAAATCTTTTTCGAGCTTGGCTTGCTTTCTTTTTTCTGCCAGGGCGATCAGCTCCTCGGGAATTTCTACTTGACCATAAAGTATTAAACCGAAAACAGAATTTATTTTCTTCCAAAAGGCGAGAATTTTTTTTGCATCATTAGCACTCAGAGATGATTCTATAAGCAACTTATTGGCGCCAGTCATCAGTTCGAATAAAACGCTAATGGCCAGTGGAGTGTTGAGGTCATCGTTCATCGCCGATTCAAATTTTTCTTGATACGGGGTAATTTCAAAGGTAGTCCCGGTATTTTTAGCCGTGGAAAGCGCTTCCATATTCAGGACAAAATCATTAATCTTTTGCAGATTAGACTTGGCTTGCTCGATTGCTTTCCAGGTGAAATTAAGTTGAGTTTGGCGATGAGCGGAGAGGAGAAGCAGTCGCAGAGCCATTGGAGAATAGCCCTTTTCTTCGATGTCTTTTAGTCGGTAGAAATTGCCTTTGGACTTGCTCATTTTAACACCATCAACCCTGAGATGGCGTGTATGGATCCAATAGTGGACATATTTTTTTCCTGTGGCGCATTCCGTTTGGGCAATTTCTGCTTCGTGATGAGGAAAAATATTGTCTTCACCGCCTGTGTGGATATCAATCGTGTCGCCTAGATATTCTGTGCTCATAGCGGAACATTCAATGTGCCAACCGGGATAGCCAACGGACCAGGGAGAATTCCATTTCAAGATATGTTCTTTTGGCGCCTTGAGCCACAAAGCAAAATCCCAAGGATTTTCTTTATCAGGATGTTCTTCTAGACGTGCGCCAACTTTCAGGTTTTCCAAAGTATTACCGGAAAGTTTACCGTAATCTGGAAATTTTGTGACACTAAAAAAAACATTACCATTTTTTTCATAGGCAACACCTTTTTCAATAAGATCAAGAATGATTTTGATCATTTGAGGAATGTGCGCTGTGGCGCGGGGAAAATATTGAGCAGGCAAGATGTTCAGTCTATTTTCCACTTCGCGAAAATCATCTTCATAGAACTGGGCTATTTCAGCCGGCGTCTTTTTTTCCGCTTTAGCCTTTTTCTCGATCTTATCATCTCCGCTATCACCTTGAGCGACATCATCTTCGGTAAGATGTCCGACATCAGTGATGTTTTTGATGAGGCGAACTTCATAGCCAAGATATTCCAAATATCTTCTCAGAATATCGGGAGTGAAATATGCGCGAATATTGCCCAAATGGACGTAATCATAAACCGTCGGACCACAAACATACATTCCGACTTTTCCGGGATTCAAGGGTTTGAATTCTTCTTTGGTTTTCGAGAGGGTGTTGTAGAGTTTGAGCATACTTATATGGATTACAGCCATTTCTTAGCTTTAAAAATAGTTATAGTAGCTAATGATAGTGCAAACATAATGCTCAGATGAATCCAAAAAGCATTGGGGTTTTTGCCGAAAGGAATATCGGCGCTCATTGCAAGGATGTTGGAATAGACGGTCATGGGGAGCATCACGGCGGAAAAAATCGTAAGCACTTTCATGGTCATATCGAGTTGGTTGGAAAGGAGGGAATTATTAGTGGCCTCAAGGGATTCAATCGTTTCCTTGGCGCTTTCCAACATATTCCAGATGCGGATATTGGTGCCGATCAGATCTTGAAAATACGGCCTGAGTTCTTTTTCGATGAATTTATGTTCTTGCGTCAAGGATTCAAAAACACTGCGTTGCGGTTTCATTGTGCGACGGAAATTGAGAATGTCTCTTTTGACCAAAGAAATTTCAAAGACCATTTCTTTTTCATGTTGAGCAAAAATTTCTTTTTCCACAAAATCCAATTTTTTGGAGATATGATCGAGGCGGGGAAAGCAGGATTCGAGGAGCATTTCGAGGATATAGCGCAGAAGCGCTCCCGGACTTTGATTCATATAGAGTTCGCGTTTCTGTTTGTTTTTTTTTAGTTCATTGAAAAAATCAGTCAGTTGATAGATTTCCACGTCGTGTGAAGTGATGAGTGTGTTTTCACAAATGACGATATCCAGTTCTCCCGGATAGGTGGTTTTGTTTTCATTGTCATAGAGCGGAATGTGAATGGAGAGATAGATGCAATTGTCATATTCCGCCGCCTTGGGCCGGAGGGTTGGCGTGGAAAATTCTTCCATCACCAGGGGATGAAGATTGAACCTTTTTTGAATTTTCAAAATATCATCGGCATTAGGCTCTTGAAAATCAATCCAACTAAATTTTTCAGTTTTTATTTCTTGCATCTTGCTTCGACCGCCGTAGTTCCGAGTACTCTCGGGACGAAGGAGGTTTATAATATTGGTTTTAACCTTAGCTCAATTATATCAGTAAAAATAACATTGTCCAACTTTTGGAAAATATGGTAAAATATAAATACTAAAAGTAACCTAATAATCTGCCTTCGCTTATGTTGAAGCGTTGGCGTGACGAAGAAAAAATGAAAACAAAATTATCCATAAGTAGCCTATTTTTTCTTTCACTTTTCGCTTTTTTTCTGATCGGAGTGGCTATCTCCAACGCGGATTGTGAATGCACCAGCGATAGCGATTGCGTCAAATATTCTTGGGATAGGGGTGCTTTTTGTCGAGATTGTCAATGCGTTACCAATGGTGCGTGTGATAATCTTGATACTTTGGCGACTTGCGCTATTGGTATGCCTTCCGATACTAATGACGCGATTTCCGGAACCGGTCCTTGGAGCTGGTGGTGTGTTGGATCAAGCAATGGCACTCCTGCTAAATGTACTAGCGGGAAAAATAATCCGACACAGTATGCTTCACTGAATGGTAATTTGGGACATATATCGGCTGATAAGATAGATAAGCATGGAAACTCTTCGATTGGTAGTGTATCCATTCATGGGTATTTACCATATTTTAGAGTATTTATTCCCCCGGGTGCCTCTTATGCAATATCCGGAACAATCTTTGAATGGAACGGTCAAAATGCCATAGTAAGATATAAGACTCCGCCAACGAGCACTTTTGGTAATCCGCCGGGATCAATTGGCGGTGGCTTAGAAAAACTAGCACAAGCAGATGGTTATGCTCAAGGAATTGAAGGTAGGGGGACACTGGATTTCTTGGGTGATGGTTTTGGGGCACCTTATCTGCAGCCGGCAGATGCCGGATGGTATTATGTAAAAGTGGATTCGTTTAAGGGATCAGCTTCTTATAATACTCAGGTAAATATATCTGTTAACGCCAAAACCTACAACGACTGGTATGACCACTCCGGATCCAACCCTGATGGATCAATCAATTGGGCAAAAGATGTGGAAGGTGTGACAACCTATATTCCCAAGAGTGCAAATATAGCCATAAACGGTGTTTGCGGAACTTCCAATAATCAAGCATTTTCCAGTATTCCAACCGATAATCTTTGCAGCACCGGAACAGCTTCCGCAGTTACTGGCTCCGGTTCCTGGAATTGGACTTGCGCTGGATCGAATGGCGGAACAACCGCGAGTTGTAACGCGACAAAATCTAGTGGAACGGTTAATCCGACGCAATATGTTTCGCTGAATGGGGATTTGGGGCGGATATCGGCGGATGAAATAGATGAGAATGGGAGGTGCTATGTGAACATTATAAATAACCGACAATATTTTCAATACTATCGTGTTTTTATTCCGCCAGGGGCTACAATTATTGATGTACATCTTAATGATTGGAATGGACAGAGTGCGATTGCTCGACATAAAACTTCACCGATAAGCACTTTTGGTAGTCTTCCAATATCAAACAAATACGATTTGGCATATTTAGAAGCGGCCGATCGATATTTTCCTGGATATGCCGGAACAGGACAGGTAAGTATGTTAGGGGACAATATTATTTCACCATACTTATCAATAAATAGAGCCGGTTGGTTTTATGTGAAATTTGATTCAAATCGATGGGAACAAGATAGATATACTAATGCGATTATGGTCCAAGTAGATGCCAAAACCTACAACGACTGGTACGACCATTCCGGCTCCAACCCTGATGGCTCAATCAATTGGGCAAAAGACGTGGAAGGCGTTGAAGTCTATTCTCCCAACGATACAACTTGTAACACTAAAACTTGCGTCGGCAATTCCTGCTGGAACGGCACCCAATATATCGCCGGCACAAAAACTCAAAACTGTGCCACCGGAAAAGCCACCGCTAATCCAACAATAATCACCACTCCCAACTCATCTTTCATCACCTGGACATCAAGTAATGCCAAAGCAATGGAAGCTCAATGCACCGGACCAGTTCCCATCAGCCGCGGAGGCTGGTTCACTAGTGATACCGAATGTAAAACTAGCACCCTGGTCAAGGAATGCACCGACAAAGGCTATGAACTTAAATTCACCAATAATCAATCCGGACAAGAAACCTGCACCTTCTACCCAACTAACACCAAAGACAATCTCCCCGGCACTCCCTTCTCCGTCACCATCCAAGTCAAAAGTGTCCCCATCTGTGGCAACAGCATCGTCGAAGGCCAAGAAGAATGTGACTACAACCCAAGCTTAGGACTAACCAACTATGTCCCATGTCCCACTGGAAAAACTTGTGAAAATTGCCAGTGCACCGCTGAAAACAAAAACAGCCCAACTCCTTGCCAACCGGATGACCCGGCTTGCGCCAAATCCACCTGCAAAGATGTGAGATGCTTTGATGGTTGCAATTATCAACAAGGTTCGAAAGATTGTAAGGGGAGAGAGTAGATTAAAAGGTGGCGTGTTATTTTAGGGTGTGGTATAATAAAGAGGAAGAAAAAATAAAAATTTCGTAATGTTTGATTTTAATTTCAAAAAAAATATATTTCTCGGGGTTGACGTTGGAACGGCGTCAATCAAAATTGTGGAGATTCGGATTGCGGATGGCAAGCCGGTGCTTTCTAATTATGCCTGGATGCCACTCGAGGGGATTTCTTCGGTGAAAAGGGATATTGATTCCGAGTATGCTTATGCCACATTGCCGGGGTATATAAAAAAAATGATCAAAAAGGCCAAGTTTGCCGGGAGGGATGCCTATGTTTCTCTCTCAGCCTTTGGAGGTCTCATCACGCTAATCGATTTTCCTGAAATGGCCAGTGCGGATATGGAGCAAGCGATCAGATTTGAAGCGCATAAATACATCCCAACATCACTTGATGATGTTGTGATCAGCTGGGATGTTGTTGAAAAAAAGGAAGTTGCCAAAAAAACGGAATTGATTTCGGATAAAACAAAGAGCACTTCGGAAACAATCGTGAAGGTGCTTTTGGTGGCTGCTTCAAAGAGCAAAATTGTGAGATATGAAAATTTAATCAAAGCCGCCGGATTGAATCTCAGATCCGTGGATATCGAAACATTTTCTATCACGCGCTCCCTCCTGGGAAATGATCCGGGCAGTTTTATTATTATTGATATCGGATCAAAAGCTTGCAATATTATCTTAGTGGAAAAGGGAATCATCAGGATTAATCGGAATCTTGATGCGGGCGGGCTGGACATCACCAAAGCGATTGCCAAAGAAATGCAAATTGACCTGGAAAGAGCGGAAAGCTTGAAAGTTTCAAATAAGAATTTTTTTGCTCCCGATTCCTCTGTTACTAATTTTTTCACACTGGAAGTGATTGTCGGAGAAGTGGAACGGATGATTCGGGCCTATTTCAAAGAAGAAGACAAGGAGAAGATAGGCGAAATAATTCTTTCCGGCGGGATGGCGCATATGACGGGTCTGGCGGATTATTTTTCCGCCAAGCTAAAGATAAAAACGGTCGTAGGCAATCCTTTCGCGAGAATTACCTATGACAACAAACTGGAGAAATCAATTTATGAAATGCGAACAAGCTTTGCCGTGGCAATCGGGTCAGCGCTGAAAGGTGTCGAGGAATATTTCAAAAAAGAAATCAAATAAAAGAAAGTTTATTCCATGCCACGTGGTTATTTTAAACTAAAATAATAATTTAAAAAATACCCATCACGCGCGTCGCCGGTGCGAGCGAAAAAGTGGTGGGGGCTAAATAAAATGGTAAATATAAATTTAGTTACTGATGGAAAAAATCAGGATGGAGTCGGATCGGGAATCAGTTGGTTGGCCGTCCTCTTGCTGGTAGTGCTTGGGGGCTATGCCTTTTTGGTATTTTATGGTAAAAATTTGGATAAAAAAATGAATAATTTGAAATTGGAATACAAGAGCAAACGCAACAGTCTCATCGAAGGTGATGCAAAAAAAGTTCTGGATTTTGAAAATCGACTGGTTTTGTCCAGAAAATTAATGTCGGAAGAACGAAATGTCAAGCAGGATATCGAAAAAGTTGAGGGATTGATTATTTCCGGAACATACCTCAACAGTTATTTCTATGATGAGGGGACGCAAGCGATAACTCTGAGTTGTTATGCGGACAATTATGAAACAATCGCCAAGCAAATACTCAGTTTTAAAAGCTCGGACTATTTCCTTTCCGTTTTGGCCGGAGAAACAAAATTTGACGTGAAGAGTAATAAAATTAGTTTCCCGATAGTGTTAACTATTAAATAAAAAATATGAAAATAAAAATATTACTCGCTCCGGCAATAATCGTAATAATCATTGTGCTTTGCATTTGGGTTGTGTATCCGGCTTACACAAACGGTACTAGTGGGGTAAAGGAAAAATATCAAAAATTAAAGGAGCAAACGCGATTGTCTAATAATTTAGATAGTCAGGTCAATAATGTGAGCAAGTTGTCTGCCAATCTGAAATCCAATGCTTTGCAAAATAGGGTTATTTTTGATTATATTTCCAAAGACAAGGGAGAGGAAAAGATTATTGAAAGCCTTAATTTATTGGCAAAAGACAGCGGACTATCTGTTTTGAATATTTCGGTTTTTGAGCTGAAAAACGAAGTTGATCCGAATTTATCCAGTGGAGTGGCCGAAATACCGGTGGCGACAACACCCAAAAAAATCAAGGTTGACTTTGTCGTATTTGGTGATTATGGCGGAGTGAAAGTTTTAATGGAGAAAATTCAAAAGATGAATAGATTTAATAAATTCTCCGCGCTGGAAATAAAGACATTGCTAAAAGAGGATCAGACCATCAGTGAGTCTCTCTCGGTAAAAATAACACTGGAATTAAACTATCTTAAAGAGTTGGCCGATTTGACTGAGGGAGATATCGATAACCCGATTTTCTCGGCGG
>Ga0268283_1000376_pt1 | contig 32940 bp, 30 predicted proteins | sample saktaG_13_FD_190140 | JGI IMG/M metagenome (GOLD analysis project Ga0268283, IMG submission 190140) | Saline water microbial communities from Sakinaw Lake, British Columbia, Canada - sak_2013_06_06_36m | ecosystem: Environmental > Aquatic > Non-marine Saline and Alkaline > Saline ... | reverse complement strand
CTTGTAAGGCAAAAGTTGAATCATTACTATAAACTTTCGCCGCCGCATTCTCACAAACAGCGAGATCTTCAAGCTGGTTAAGATTGCACATCAACAAATCATGCCAGCGAGTTAAATAGGCTCGTTCTGCTTGGGCATCTTCAATGGCCAACTCAACTTCATCAAGTCGCGTCTCCAGTTCATGACGTGATTTGTAACCCAGATGAACGCGAGGAACCGGTATTTCTGAAACCTCGTCTTTACTGACCACGACCACATAACAAAAGCGGTTATCCTGTTTTATAATTTCCCAAACAGGAGCCAATGTCTGAATTTTTGACAACATTTTATGGGGAACCACATAAAACCAAAGCCGAAGGTTACCCATATCTGCCAATGAAGGTAAAACAAAATCACCCCAAGGACGCATGTCTTGAATGCGCTTGATTAAAAAGTCACGTTCATCCTTTAGATTATGCAGGTTATTTCTTACTTCCAGACTTCGTTGCTGAACGTCAATAGCATCAAAGTGTTCCGGATCTAAAACCTGCCGTCTTCGCCAGGGATAAGTGTGCAGAAACTTTAACGCCTCGTTTGCTCCGGCGGTGGATGCAGTTTTGGCAAGTGCTATACTTCCAGATACGAGTGGAATAATTTGTAAACAACCCATTTTCTGAAGGTCAGTTAATAAAAGATCCTGATCGGCAGTCATACCAATAAAAGTCACCTTATGCATGATAACGATACTCATAATGATGCCTCTGAGGCTTCCTCTGCTTCACGTTGTTGTTGCTGTTTTTTCTTGGCAAGCTTGGACGTGATCACGCTGGCGCGTTCGGCATCTCCCAAAAAAATGCGTATCTTTTGAATATTTTCTTTAGCGGTAGGAATTAAAATTTTATCGAACAGATTGACTCGTTGTGTAATGCGTCGCACTGCCGCCGTTAAAATACGCAACCGCTCCGCAGATATTTCCGCTCGCACTCGCTGCTCTGCCGCATCTTTCAAGCGTTGTACCAAAGTATCAACCCATGGTGGCGTAGCCAGGCGCGAGTAGTCGGCAACCTCACAGTCAATACTGTCCAAAAAAGGAAGTTTTACACCGACTACATTTTGTTCGCTGACTTTATAACTTCTAAATTGTACCAAGCCCTCAAGACGAAATTCTTCATCGGCCAGCATCGGTAGCTCTTCACCAATTTGAGTTTCCAAAGCATCTACGGCTACTTGGGCAGTTGCATAGTCTTCTCTCGCTTTTTGTACTTCCAAGGTCAATTGTCTGCGCTTTAGGTCAAGCGAAGGCAACAGTCGTTGATACAGTTTTAGCTGTTCTTGCTGTTCGTGTAATGCATGTTTGCTAAGTTTAAGCTTGGCCATGACAGTTTATGCAACGTTATCCACAACTTCCTGTTCTTCGGCAGCATCCGGAGCAGGTTTAGGGAAGTATTTGTCAATCAGGTTTTGCTTCATCAGCAGTTCTTTTGGATCGAAACACTCTGACAGCGTCAACCAGCAAAGATCCAAAGCCTGAATAACCGGTAGTGAAATGCGAATATCCATAAAGCGCTCCCGGAACAAACGACCAAATTTAAGCAATTTTTCATCAAACGCGGAAAGATCAAAGGCCATCGCCTGCTTTTTTTGTGCTTCTACTGCACCTGAATAAAAACGGATCATAGTGTTCATGATTTGCCCATGATCCTCACGAGTAGCCACACCCACAACATGTTGTTTTAGCCTTGATAGTGAGCCAAACGGATCGATGAATCCATCATGCAAATAAAACTGACCCTCAGTAATGTAACCCGTGTTATCCGGTACCGGATGCGTTACATCATTACCGGGCATGGTCGTTACACTGAGAATGGTCACTGAACCTGCACCTTTAAAATCACAGGCTTTTTCATAGCGGGAGGCGAGTTGTGTGTAAAGGTCACCCATATAACCGCGCACGGCGGGAATGAGTTCTTGGGCGACGCCCAGCTCTTTCATGGCATCGGCGTAGGCGGTCATATCGGTTAGTAATACCAGTACCCGCTTTTTACCTTCAACCGCCATTTTTTCTGCAACGGCCAAAGCCATATCAGCAACCAGCAAGCGCTCAACCAGAGGATCAGAGGCCTGATTGACAAACATCACGGTACGATGAAATACACCATGATCTTCAAAAGCAGTGCGAAAAAAATGATAGTCATCAAAAATCAAACCCATACCACCAAAAACTACTATATCGGCATTAGCTTGAAAACCAATACGCGCCAACAGTTCGTTAAAGGGTTCACCGGCAACAGAAAAGATAGGGATTTTTTGGCTTTCTACGAGACAATTGAATAGATCAATCATGGGAACTTTGGTTTCAATCATCCGTGATGGCATCACTCGCATAACCGGATTAACAGTGGGGCCACCCACTGGAATGCGCGGGTCGGTCGTTAATTCCGGCCCACCATCAATCGGCACGCCAGAACCCCTAAAGATTCTACCGAGAATGTTATCGGAATAAACAACGTCAAGAGGATGCCCAAGAAAGTTAACTTTGGCATCGGTGGACAAACCTTTGCCACCTGCAAACACTTGAAGGCTAACTATATCCCGATCAATATCAACAACCTTGGCCAGAGACTTTTCGCCGTCGATATTTTCAACCATTGCAAGATCGCCCAAAGCAACGCCTTGAGCACTCACGCGTATTAAATCACCAACGATTTCCAGCAGGCGTGTATGACGTATCAAGCTCTGAATAATGCTCATTGTTTAACTCACTTTTTTCATAACAAGAACAAAGTTTCTAGTTAAATATCAACTATTTTTTATGTAAAAATAGCATTAATCCAGCTTAACCACAAGAACTATATGGATTAATATTAAGCCAGTATTCAATCCTTTTAAATCTCTACAAATAACATAGTTTGGTTAACGTATTTTGTCAAATTAAGCGTAGTTTATCTTCTTGATATTTAACTTTAACTGGATACAATAGCATCCGTTGGCATCTTAATAATTTCTGTCAAACATCACTGTCAATGCCGCCATCATGAATAAAAAAAAACGCCTAGCCATTTTTGAAAGACTCTCTGTGGCAATACCCGAACCGGTAACAGAATTAAATTATACTAGCCCCTTTGAGCTTCTAATTGCCGTTGTGTTATCAGCGCAAGCCACTGACAAAGGGGTAAACAAAGCGACCTTGCCGCTGTTTGGTATTGCCAATACGCCGGAAACTATTTTGGCCTTGGGTTTGGATGATTTAAAAAATTACATAAAAACGATTGGTTTATTTAATACCAAGAGTGAAAATATTATTAAGCTTTGCCAGCAACTTATCGACAATCATAACAGTGTGGTTCCACAAACACGAGACGAACTGGAAGCTTTACCCGGAGTCGGCAGAAAAACAGCCAGTGTTGTTCTCAATACGGCTTTTGGGTACCCCACTATTGCTGTTGATACACATATATTCAGGGTCTCCAACCGAACTGGATTGGCGCCTGGCAAAAATGTTTTAGAAGTAGAGCGTAAATTATATAAATGGGTACCTAATAAACATAAAAAAGATGCTCACCATTTACTAATCTTACATGGCAGATATACTTGTATAGCGAGAAAACCAAAATGCCAGGTTTGCATTATTGAAGACCTGTGTGATTTTAAGGAAAAACTGAGCTAAAAGTTAAAGACATGGCATTCTCAGCCCAAGCCCAGGCATAACTGATGGAATATTAGAAGGTCTTATTAGTAAAGCTACAGTACCTTTAGCTTGTTAATAGTGATAGCCGTCTTTGATAAAAGTATATTAATTCTTTATTTATTGGTCTTTGGTATGATACGTTCCATTCGATAGGATTTATCTGTCGAATATTTATAATAATATTTGGGAGTCAACATGAAAAAAATGAATAAAACACCCTTAGCGGCTGCTATGGGAGCTGCTTTAATCTCAACATTTGCTGTAACAGCTGTTAATGCAGAAGTTAACCCCTTCGGTATGACAGAACTATCTACCGGTTATATGCAAGTTGCTGAAGCCAATACAACTGCTAAACCTGCAGAAATGGCTTGTGGTGCTTCTATGCACATGCCTAAAGCCAAAACACCTGAAGGCGCATGCGCAAGCAGTGCAAAACCTTCAACTAAAGCTACTGAAGGCTCATGTGGTGATATGATGAAAGACGGCAAAATGAAACCCGGTATGGAAGCGGCCTGTGGCGCTATGATGAAAGGCAAAGAAGGTGCTTGTGGCGAAATGATGAAAGGCGAATCCATGAAAGGTAAAGAGGGTGCCTGTGGCGCTCAAAAACCGGCTACGCCCGCTAAATAATAGTTGATTTAGGCACGAGTGCCTGCGTTACCTATTTTATAAAAGGAGGGCATTCTTGTGCCCTCCTATTTCTAGACTACTAATAAAAGGTGTTCTTATGGACACAACTCAACATCTCGTTCAAGGCGCCGGATTAGGTCTGCGTCGACCTCTTTTAAGTCAGCTTGTCGAAGAACACCCAAAAGAAGTTGGATTTTACGAAATCGCCCCCGAAAACTGGATTACCATCGGAGGAAAATTCGGCAAACAATTCCGTGCAATGACAGAACGCTTTGATTTTGTTTGTCATGGTTTATCATTATCCTTAGGCAGTACTGATCCACTTGATGAAAAATTTGTCCATGATGTCAAACAATTTATGGCCGAACATCAAATCAAATTTTATAGTGAACACCTGAGCTATTGCAGTAAAGGCGGGCATTTATATGATTTAATGCCTATCCCGTTTACCCCAGAAGCGGTTTCCCATGTCGCCGGTCGTATCAAGCGCGTACAAGATATCTTGGAACAAAAAATAGCCATCGAAAATGTTTCTTATTACGCGGCACCGGGGCAAGAAATGGCCGAGATAGAATTCTTTAATGCCGTTATAGAAGAAGCTGACTGCGATGTATTGATTGATATTAATAATATTTACGTCAATAGCGTTAATCATGGTTACGATGCTGAAGCTTTTTTAAAAGCCATACCAGCGCAGCGAATTGCTTATGCTCATATTGCCGGGCATTATGTTGAGGCTGATGATTTTCTGATTGATACCCACGGCGCCGACATTATTAATCCCGTATGGAAATTGCTAGGTAAAGCTTATGAGCTTTATGGCGTTTTCCCTACCTTGCTGGAACGAGATTTTAATCTCCCCCCTCTTTGTGAATTATTAAAAGAAGTTAATACCATCAAAACGATGCAAGATGCGTGGAAAACACAGCATGAAAAACGATATGCTTAAAGCAAATAAGCATGTTGACTTTAAAAGCACGCAAGATAAGTTTGCGGCTTATATAAGAGATCCGGAGAACAATCTTCCACCTTCCGATGTTAAAGAACACCGGATGATAATGTATAGAGCGTTGTTTTTTAATAATATCGAAGGCTTTTTATCGGGTAATTTTCCGGTATTAAAAACACTACTTAAAGAAACTGAGTGGTTAGCGCTGGTTCAAGATTTTTTTGCAAAACACCCTTGTAAAACGCCGCATTTTTCACAGATTCCTGAAGAATTTCTCGATTATTTGCAAAATGAACGTGATAACTCAAAAGATTTGCCTTTTTTGCTGGAACTGGCGCATTATGAATGGGTGGAAATGGCCTTATCTATTGCCAAAGATGACCTAACGACTTATGGTCTTGATAGTAATAATCTGCTTAAGCAAAATATTTCCCTATCTCCGTTAGCTTGGCCTTTAGCTTATCAATATCCGGTCCATAAAATAGCGCCTGCTTTTTTACCTTTGGAGGCGCCTGAACAAGCAACATTTCTAATTGTTTACCGTAATAAGGATGATGATATTAATTTTATTGAAATTACCCCCATTACCTACCGCTTGCTGGAAATAATCCAGGAACAAGAATACTCGCTAACAGAAGAATATTTAAACCAAATAGCTCAGGAATCAAATCACCCTGATCCTGAAGTGATTATTATGGGTGGCTTAAAGATTTTAAGAGAATTAGCCGATAAAAGAATTATTAATTTAGCGTGAGAGTAAGATAACTAACATTAGGGGGGGTGGAGCCATAAAACATTACCCCCTAAACTACAAAAAAGCTTGAACCTCTAAAAAAACTTGCTAAAAAAACCTTCTTCCTTTTTAACAGCAGGTGCCTCAAATGTTTTAAAGCCCTTAGCTACGGGTTTTTGTTGAGCGCAATGATAAGCAGCGCTGTTGTACTTGATTTGTAATGACCGTGGATTTTCATGCTCAGTAAGAAATTTTTCAGCTTCTTCATCAGTTAAATCTTTAAGCATATAATTAGCTACACATAGACAGGATTCAGAAAATCTAATCTTATCTTCCTCTATATTCACAGAATTCTTCAACTCTCTTGTCACACATTGTTCAGCAAAGTCATGCTCAAACTTGTGCTTTTGGACATCTGTCACAGGAACATCATGAGAGTGATCAAATGGATTAAAACTGGTTTTAACCGGCAATTTTTTTTCTTCATCGTCTGAACAACCGGTAAGTAATACCCCTAAAATCATGCTAATTATGGCAGCAAAAAAAATGTTTTTTGTAAGGCTTTGTATTTTCATAAACTTAATCGCAAGGGTTATAAGATCCAAAGCTTGTCATTCTCAACTTGAATCTTCACTGAATAATAGAATAACTTTATCATTTAATGACAACTTGTTCTAGTTCTCTTCAGATTGAAGTTTTCGTAATTAATAGTGCTTTATTTGCCATCTTTAAAAACACTTTTTTTATTTAAGGAAAAATTTGACAATTACCCCGCCAATTCTTCTTTAACTTAGAAAACATCATTTCTTCATTTATGCGATACTACGCGACTTTTAAATCATCCAGATTGTACTCATACCATTTTAAAGGAGTAATACATGACAGCACTGGTTGGCATCATCATGGGCTCGACCTCTGACTGGGAAACTATGCGCTTTGCTGCTGAAACACTTGAGCGGCTTGGCATACCTCATCAAGTTGAAGTTGTTTCGGCTCATAGAACCCCTGACAAACTTTTCCAATATGCAGAAACAGCAGAAGCTAAAGGCCTGGAAGTTATCATTGCAGGAGCAGGTGGTGCCGCACATTTACCGGGTATGACAGCCGCCAAAACAGCGCTACCTGTTTTAGGTGTGCCCGTACAATCTAAAGCGCTTAATGGCATGGATTCCTTATTGTCTATCGTACAAATGCCCGCTGGAATTCCTGTCGGTACGCTGGCGATTGGTAAAGCAGGCGCTATCAATGCTGCGTTATTGGCGGCCGCTATAATCAGTAATAAACACACGCACTATCGAAGCGCATTAAATGCCTTTAGAAATGAACAAACCGAAAATGTACTCGCGCATTCTGATCCGCGAGAGGAAATTTTATGATAGTCGGTGTCTTGGGTGCAGGGCAACTTGCCAGAATGATTGCCTTGGCAGGCTATCCGTTAGGTGTGGATTTTATTTTTCTTGATCCGTCTGCCGATGCCTGCGCCAATAGTTTGGGTGAGCATTTACAGGGCGATTATAACGATCCGCGCTTACTCGCTCAGCTAGCGGAACGTGCTGACGTAGTAACTTATGAATTTGAAAACGTACCCGCTGATGTCGCAGAATTTTTAGCGTCACATACCCAAGTGCATCCGGCACCTAAAGCGTTGGCCGTTGCGCAGGATCGGTTAATCGAGAAAGCCTTTTTTCGTGATATTTCGATACCCACTGCAGCTTATGCACCTATAGACAGTTTTGAAAGTTTGGAAAAAGCCATGTCCACCATTGGCTGGCCCGCTATTTTAAAAAGCTGCACAATGGGTTATGACGGCAAAGGTCAATCCTTACTTAAATCAGTTGATGACTTAGAACCCGCTTGGGAGCAATTAGCTGGAGCAGCGGGTGTTGTAGAAGCCTTTGTACCGTTTAACCGCGAAGTATCCATCATTGCGGCACGTAATGTTTCTGGTGCCGTCGTTTTTTATCCATTATCAGAAAATATACATCGTGGTGGGATATTGCGTGTTGCAAGCAGTTGTAATCAAGACCCCATGCAACAACAAGCCGAAGCTTATATATCATGCTTAATGGAAGCGCTGGATTATGTCGGTGTGTTGGCGCTGGAATTATTTGAAGTCGATGGTAAGCTCATTGCCAATGAGTTTGCGCCGCGTGTTCATAATTCCGGTCATTGGACGATTGAAGGCGCAGAAACCAGTCAGTTTGAAAATCATTTACGCGCTATTCTGGACTTACCTTTGGGTACAACAACAGCCGTTGGTAAAACTGCGATGGTTAACTTTATTGGCGGCCTGCCTGCCACTGAAGAACTATTGGTCATAGCCAACGTGCACTTGCATCTTTACGATAAAGCCCCTCGCAAAGGTCGCAAAGTAGCTCATGCTACGGTAAGAGCAGAAACGACTGAACAATTGGACTTGCTTGTTAAGCAATTGACAACACTGGCTGATCAAGTTGATGATTCGTAATTTACATTAAAGGTAGGAGCGGCTTTAGCCGCTCCTACCAAATTGACAACTACCTGACGATATAAACTATGAGCGAACAAGATAGAGTATTTCAACAGACCGCTAGGGTAGAAGATTTTGCTTTTGATGAACGTGTTGCCAAGGTTTTTGACAATATGGTTTCCAGAAGCGTGCCATTTTATAATGAGGTTCAGCGCATCCAGTCCGATCTTATTATGGATTTTTTACCTGAACAAGGTGGTATAGTCTGTGATTTGGGTTGCTCAACCGGCACGACGCTTGAATATTTAACCCAACATCCCAATTGCCCTGAAAGCACTCGATTTATAGGCTATGACAACTCAGAGTCAATGCTGGATAAAGCACGAGACAAACTATCCGGGCAAATAGCCACCGGCAAAGTGTCTTTGATTACCGCTGATTTAAGCGATCTTCCCCCATTACCTGCTTGCAATATTGTCATCCTTAACTGGACATTGCAATTTGTAAGACCCATGGATAGAGAGCAGTTGCTAAAAGTCGTTTATCAGGCACTTAAATCGGGGGGAATCGTTTTATTGTCAGAAAAGATTTTGGTGAATGATCCGGTATTAAATCGTTTATATATCGATCATTACCTGCAATTTAAAGTATCCCAAAGCCGCTATACGGATATTGAAAATCAGCGTAAACGTGAGGCCCTGGAAAATGTTTTGATTCCCTATCGCCTAGATGAAAACTACGAACTCCTACAAAGAGCAGGCTTTGGCCGTATTGGCACTTATTTTCAATGGTTTAACTTTGCCTGTCTGATTGCTGTTAAAGTTTAAGAAGTTCATTATGTCTACAGATACAGATACAGATACAGATACAGATACAGATACAGAGCCAACTGCCTAAATAAATTATTATTTTGTCTATTGATGTAATTAGATCGATAAAAAATTAAATCTCTTAAGAATTATCCTTGTTATCCCATGTCATCAGGTTACTATCGGATTTAATTACCCAAATTCATAAGTCACAGGGTTACTATCAATTGTTATTGACCAAGCGATGGTGTTTTTTCTAAATTATCAACTGTCTATACATATAAAATAGCTGTTGTTCTTAATTAAAATCGTCATATTATCTGGGAGGCAGCTGATGTAAATCCTTTTTCCTTTGATGTTCACGATCTCTCTTCGCTGTAAGTATTACAGTTTAGAGCAGTTAATGTGGCAATACAAAGCACTTAGAGCAAAGAGCCATCATCCACTCCGGCAGTGGAGTAATCCACAGTCCTCAAGGAAGCCGCGCAATTACTAAGGAGTACTCCACTGTTACTCAGGAGCGTTGAGCACACTTCAATGCAGCTCCTCAGACTTTAAGGCGTTCGCCTCGAGTGTCACTAAGTATTGCTTGGATACGGCGGAGTGCTCCTTGACTGTCATTCAGTACTACTTGGATAAGACGGAGCAATGTTTGAGGGACGAGAAGTGCTGATCAACCACTGGTCAGTTTTGATTCCCTATTAGGCAATACGCCCTTAGCCATTGTTCAGTGCGGCTTAATAACTGCGGTAAAATTATTTCAACATACTACGCTTTTAATACTTGCTGGTAAAACAACTGGGGGGCGGAGTAACTTTAAAAAATGATGGAGAGACTTCGATTGATTTATATCTTATTAGCCTAACATGCAGTTGAACAGATATTCTTATGCCTGTCACTTTCCGGTAAAAAAGAGTTTGGTCATTTAATCTCAAATCATGGGCAACGAAAAAACTAAAAATTAAATATCCTTCAGCTCTTAGAGTAATTCACTTATTGCCATTCATAGCGATTGTTTCGACCACTGAGGTATCTCAATCAATCAGGCTAGCGTTTTTTGCAATGCATTTAGCTTTTGCAAATAATAATGATTTGCATTTACATATTTGTCACGTTAGAATTAAATAACTGAAAAATATGAGGATGCGATTATGAAGCACAAGGGAAAGCCGTTAGTAAAGAGAGCTGTATTAACGGCATTAATCACGTTAAGTTTGCCTGTTAATGCATTGGAAAAGCCACAAACTATGGAAGATATGTGGAAAATAATCCAGGCACAGCAAAAGCAAATTGATGAAATGAAAGCCAGTATGGTCAAAGCGGACAGTAAAGTCGCAAACAGCGATTTGCAAACACCGGAGGCAAAAGTTGCTACCGGCAATGTCCAGAATTCCGAGGCCAAAGTCGCAAATAGTGATGTAAAGAATCTTGAGCGTAAAACTAATATTCTTAGCCAAGAGGTTGAGAAATTACGTACCAATTTGGCTATACCTGAAGAAAAGCAACTTAAAAGTGCTTATGGTATGGGGCCTGCAGCATCAAAGGTATATCAGGTAGATAAAGGCCTATCCATCGGTGGTTATGGCGAAGCTTTTTATCAGGATGTGGTTAGTGATCAAGGGAAAATGAATCCAGATGGCACGCTTCAGAATCCAAGTAATGCCGATCTTGAGCGTATCGTTATGTATTTAGGCTATAAATTTACTGACAATATCCTTTTTAATAGTGAAATTGAATTTGAACATGGCTCTACTGGTGAAGGTGATGAAGTAAAAGGTGAGGTATCAGTTGAGTTTGCTTCATTAGACTTTATGATTGATCCTTTAGTCAATGTTCGAACTGGATTAATGCTAATGCCGATGGGTATGATTAACCGAATTCATGAGCCCTTATTTTTCTTCGGTAATCATCGTCCGGAAGTTGAAAGGATAATAATCCCATCTACATGGAGGGAAATGGGCGTTGGTGCATTTGGTTCTATCACACCTGAATTAAGTTATACCGCTTATGTGGTGAATGGATTAAATGCGGAGGGCTTTAGTTCGGCAGGTATTCGTGAAGGTCGAGGCGGAGGCAGTCAAGCACTGGCTGAGAATTTTGGCTATGTTGCTGGCATGGATTATACGCCTGAAGCATTGCCGGGAGTTACTGCAGGAGGTTCGGCCTATGTTGGTAATTCCGGTCAAAATCAGGCCTTTAACGGTCAAAAAGCCAATGTTTTTACCCAGCTTTATGAGTCTCATGTGCAATGGAAATATCGAGGCTTGGAGTTTAGGGCGTTAGGTTCATGGGGATTTATTAATGATGCAGACACGCTTAGTGCTGCTAATTTGGCAGCAAACAATGGCCAAGGTGTCGTAGGTTCACAAAATTACGGCTGGTATTCAGAAGTAGGCTATGATGTGCTGCCTTGGCTGTTTAAAGATACACAGCAATATCTTGCTCCTTTCTTCCGCTATGAAAAGCTGAATACGATGGCTGGAACACCTGCAAATTATCCTAATGACCCGACTTTGAATCAGCATATCGTTCAGTTTGGTTTGCAATACAAGCCTATTTCTCAGGTCGTAATTAAAGCGGATTATCGTAATTTTAGTGCTGCATCCGGCGATTTGCCAGATGACTTTAATCTTGGCTTTGGTTTTATTTTCTAGGAGCGAGGAATTTTTTCATGCATAGCGTATGATATTTGCTATCTCGATTTCCAGGCAGTCAAACTGTTAGCAGCCATTATCGTAGTGAGATATTATTAGTAATAAGAATATCTCATGACCTGTTTGGTTTTTGGTAGAAAATTATAATACAATCAAAGCGTATAGCATTGATGAATGGATATCTATTATGAAAATAATTAAGTTTATATGTTTTGGTTTACTGTGGTTCGTAATAACGCCTAGTTTGGCCACTATTTTTTATAGTAAGACTGAGGCAATGGAGTTAGCATTTGGAACGGGGGCACAAATAGAGTCGTTATCGTTATTTCCTGATGAGGCACAGACGGCTAAAATAGAAAAAGATGCTAAAGTTAAATTAGATTCCGGCCTGTTTACTTTCTACGTCGGAAAAAACCAAGATAAGATATTGGGTTACGCTGCCATTGAAACAACGACGGTTAGAACCAAACCTGAAACCTTGATGATTTTGTTAACACCCGAAGGTGAGCTAAGTAAGGTTATAACGCTTGCTTTTCACGAGCCCCCTGAATATTTGCCGCCTCAAGGTTGGTTTGATAAGCTTTATAAGCGTCCACTGTCAGAAATGGATTTCAACAAGGGCGTTGATGGTATAAGTGGTGCAACATTGAGTACACGCTCAGCAATCAACGGTATTCGAAAAGTGATGGCGATTTATCACGTCATGTTAAAAAATAAGGCGCCAGAATAATGCGTTATTTTGTAACCGGCGAACAACAGCGTAAGTCTTTATTAAATGCTTTGGTATTAATGTTTCTGGGTTATATCGCTTTGCTGTGGCTGAGTAACGCTTTGATGTATTTTCATCATATGGACTTAAAGCCTAGTTCAGTGATTGCTTATTATCTAGGATCTGAAGAAAATTTCACGCAGCCAAGAAGTTATCAGGGTATGTTGGAAGTTTCGCATTTTCATCTATTTTCGATGGGCATGTTAATTGTGACATTAACGCATTTAATGCTGATGACAGACTTCTCTGTACGGTTAAAAATTTGGTTGAGTGCCTTAACTTACCTTTCAGCATTAGCCGATGAGGCGGGCGGTTGGTTGGTTCGGTTTGTTAATCCGCTATTTGCTTATTTTAAAATTGCTGCATTTTTATTATTGGAATTTTCGTTGGCGGCGTTGTTGCTTGTCATAATCGGTGCGCTGATTCGTGCCAGAAGCCAGATGCGACAAAGCAGTTCTCAGTAATAAAATAGGCAGTTGTGCATATATAGGCTGATTTTCAATTAGCTATGAGAAGAAATATAAAAGCTTAAATTTGTGACTTTACATAAAGTATAACGCGCACCTTATACTTTCAAGGTGCGCGTTATAAACTGCTATCAGTTATTGGACAGATAGATAGATAGCTGCAGCAATAGAGATAATTATTAATCCTATAGCCAGAGTTATAAACACTATTTTGGGGTTATTTATTTTTAATAATCCGCCATGCTTGATTTTTGTAATGTTAACGCCTTCAATTTGGGCGTTAATGGCTTTAAATTTACCTCGATTATCTTTACCTACTTGGTAATGAATGATATCGCCTGTTGTCGGCCTGCGACTCTCACTGCTTAGTGAAGAGATATGTATAAAAATATCTTTTCCGCCATCATCGGGTTTTATAAACCCAAAGCCCCGATCTTCTTTCCATGTTTTTAAAACTCCCTTAACCATTCTTTTTGTCATAAAAATTATTTTTTTGTTGATTTAGCATATTGATTTCTGATCACCCCTTTAAATTGGATAATTGATGCTCCTGTTTGTGTTTTCGGTAGAGACTTGATTGTTTGATGGGACAATAGTTAGTTGGATTTATTTCTTTATAATGATTTTATCATCAATAATTAGCTCAGAAATCCCACCTAAAGAGCCTAGGACAGTACAACTAGCTTTTTTGAAGCCGCCGGTTTTAATGTTTTCACCTTCCCACATTAAAGTAACGTAGGTTTCTTTGTCACTTTTAGTTTGTGATGGAAAATAGACTTGTTCCCCCGTTTTTTCTTTAATTATTTGTGGGCATTTATCATTTGCCATTGTCTGTATTGCGACGAGATTTCTGATTGATGATGCGGCTTCTCTTTGTTCATTAGTTTCATTTTTACTGGTCGCCACTAAAATAAAACCTGCAGCAAAAACCCCAAGAACAGCTAATACAATTTTCATTGTTTCAGACATTTTTATATTCCTCTATATTGTGTAACAAAAAGTCGTTTTATTGACTACAAAAATACGCTTTAATTCTATGCGAATAAACCATACACGGCAATTAAAGATAATTGGCTTTAGATGATGAACTTATATCTATTCATGTCTCTCCCACTTAGGTTTAAGAACTACTGGTCTAATCAAATATCAACCTGAACTCATTGATCATTAGCAATATTAATCAGCGCAGTAACCGCAGGGTAATCTGTTTTACCAGTCGCCATAACAGGAATTGATTCTACAATTAAAATCTTCTTGGGAAAATTGATATTGGAAACGCCTGGAGATGCAGCGATTAGTTCACTAAGTGTAGCTTTTTTTTGAGAAGTGAATAGGATAATATGCTCTCCTTTTTTCGCATCCGGCACGCTGATTACAGCATGATGTCCATCCGGCCAAGCATTCATCGCCAGTTGTTCTACAGCGGCTAAGGAAACCATTTCGCCACCGATTTTGGCAAAACGTTTACTGCGACCCCGTATACTAATAAAACCTTCATCATCAACATGAACAATATCGCCAGTATCATACCAGCCCTTGCCATAAATTGATTCAGGAGGAACTAGTTTGCCTGGGTTCTCTGCCAATAGATAGCCCAACATGATATTCGGGCCGCTAACGTGCAACTGTCCAGCATCATTGATTCCAGGTATCGGCTGCAGTTTGTAATCCATGCAGGGCATAAAGCGGCCTACAGTACCTGTTTTATGATAAAGCGGCGTGTTAACTGAGGTAATTGGTGAGGTTTCTGTCGCACCATAGCCTTCTAGGATTCTAATGCCAAATTTATCAGCCCAGATTTGGCGCGTATTTTCTTGTAACTTTTCAGCTCCGGCAACCACATAACGCATATTATAAAAGTCATAGGCGTGTGCTTTTTTGGCGTAAGCCGTTAAAAAGGTGTTGGTGCCAAACATGATGGTAGCGTGAGTTTCATAAGCAATTTCAGGGATAACGCTGAAATGCAGCGGGCTTGGATAAAAGAAGGTTTTCATGCCATTTATAATCGGTAGCATGGTGCCAACTGTAAAACCAAAGGAATGAAACATGGGCAGGTAGTTGAGCACAATATCCTTGGCATTAAAACTTATACAGGCTTCCAATTGTTTAAGATTGCCAATGATGTTGGCGTGTGAAAGCACTACGCCTTTGGGTGTGCCTTCAGAGCCCGAGGTAAATAAAACCACTGCCGGATTATCAGGGCTTAATTTTTTATTACTATACCAAAAAGCCGTAGTCTTGCTTTTGATTAGTGCAGTAAATTTGTCCAGCGCAGAAATGTTTTTGGCCAAATCTTCAAGATACACTAATGAGCAATGTTTGCTTAGCTGGTTAGCCTCTTCGTTTAAATTACCCAGTTCTATAAAGCGGTGAGAGGTTAATACCGTTTTAACTTGCGCTGTTTTACAAGCAGACAGTATGCTGGCTGAACCCATAGAGTAATTTAGCATCGCAGGAATACGGCCGTGTAATTGTAACCCTAAAATAGTGATAAGCGTTTTCGTGGAGTTGGGCAGAAAAACCCCCACATTTTCACCGACAGTAGTTATATTTTTTAACGCATAGCCAATGGCGATACTACGTGTGATTAAGTTGTCATAAGATAAGGTGCTGCGATCAAGGTCTTCTGCTATTTTATGTTTGCCACCGTGTATCTTTCGGGACTCAAGGAGGTTGGAGAAAATGGATTGGCGATAAGGACTGGTAGTAAACATCATTTTAGTCATGATGTCTGATAAAAGATGACCACAGTATTCGCGGCGAGCTTTGCCCTTTAGAGACTTTGGTGCTGAAATATGTTCAGGCGGTAAAACATGAATAGTGATTTTAGGAAAGAAACGTAAACGAACGATTCTGTGCAGCTTTGAAAAATGCGTATATTGAGCGCCCGATATACGTACCGGTAGAATGGTCGCTTGGGATTTGTCGGCGACCATGCCCGTTCCATCATAAATTTTCATTAATGAGCCGGTAACGGTGATTCGGCCTTCGGGGAAAATGACGGTTTTGGTGTCATTTTCAAGATGATGAATCAAATCTTTTAAGGATAAAGGGTGCGTAGGATCCATTGGAAAAACTCGTGATAATCTCAAGAATGGTTTTAGCCACCAGCGTTGAGAAATTTGTGTGTTTATCGCAAAAGTTATTTGGTCGGGTAAAAATACACCGAGCAATAAAGGATCTAGAAAAGAGGTGTGGTTAGCTATAATTAACACCCTTTTTCCGGCTTTAGCGTAATTATCCAAGCCTTTTATTTCGACTTTGTATAAAAAAATCAGTAGCCAGCGTAAAAAAAATTTTAGCATAGGGTTTCAATCAAAGATTGTTAATAGGTATTAAAAGGTTCGCTTAAAATGCCAGCAGATGCCATTAGCGGGTGGGTAAAAGTTTTCGCATAATACTACAGCACTAAGCTAGGTTGATAAACCTGTTACTGTAAAACAATAAGCTTGATTATGATTAACCAAATTTAAATGTTTCGATTTAACGTAAGATTTAATGATAAAAATATAATGGAGTCCTGTCTAATTTAAAAAACACTTTGTCTATTAATTGTATGTTGATTGATTATTCACTATTATGGCACTCCTGAAATACCAATCCTTTTACTCAATAATACAATGGAGATAAGATGAAATTAATAACAGCGATAATTAAACCATTCAAAATGGATGATGTGAGGGAAGCATTATCTGATATAGGCGTTGCTGGTGTTACCGCAACGGAAGTGAAAGGCTTTGGTCGCCAGAAAGGGCACACCGAGCTATACAGAGGCGCAGAGTATGTCGTTGATTTCTTGCCCAAGGTTAAACTTGAAATTGCTGTTGCTGATGATATGGTAGAAAAAGCAGTCAGCACCATCGTTAAAGCTGCAAACACTGGAAAAATTGGAGATGGAAAGATATTTGTTTCTAATTTAGAAGAGGTTGTTCGTATCAGAACCGGCGAAACCGGTGAGGATGCAATTTAGAAAGATGTGTTTTATCTCCATTAAAAAGCCTTTATTAGGCTTATTATTACTTCCAAATTTAGCGTTAGCAGATCAACTAAATCAAGCCAATACAGCGTGGGTATTAACCTCAACAGCATTGGTTTTGTTTATGACAATTCCTGGCTTGTCATTGTTTTATGCAGGATTAGTTAGAAGCAAAAATGTGTTATCCGTACTCATGCAATGTTTTGCAATTACTTGCATAGTTTCGATTCTTTGGTTGGCAGGTGTTTACAGTTTTATTTTTACCGATGGCGGTGAACTCCAAAAGCTCATAGGCGGCGCTTCAAAGATATTTCTTCCGGGTATAAATACGTCTGCATTAATAGGTGATATCCCGGAAGCTGTTTATTTTATGTTTCAAATGACTTTTGCGATCATTACACCTGCCTTAATTGTAGGTGCTTTTGCAGAGCGTATGAAATTTTCAGCTATGCTTTGGTTTAGCTGTTTGTGGTTAATTATTGTATATATGCCGATTTGTCACTGGATTTGGGGTGGCGGTTGGTTGGCTAATTTAGGTGTAATGGATTTTGCCGGCGGTATTGTAATTCATGTTAATGCGGGTGTTGCTGCTTTAGTTGCTGCTTTGGTTTTGGGTAAAAGAAAAGGTTTTCCAAACACTGCCATGCCACCTCATAATATGACGATGGTGGTCACAGGCGCAGGTATGTTATGGGTAGGTTGGTTTGGTTTCAATGCCGGTAGTGCTTTAACAGCAGACGGACGCGCAGGCATGGCAATGTTGGCAACGCATATAGGTGCGGCTTCAGGCGCTTTAACCTGGATGTTTATTGAATGGAAGCGTTTTGGCAAGCCGAGTGTGTTAGGTATAGTAACAGGCATGGTTGCGGGATTGGGGACCATTACTCCAGCGTCAGGATTCGTTGGTCCTGGAGGTGCCCTGATAATTGGTATTGTTGCTGGCATAGTCTGTTTTTATGCTACTCAATATGTAAAGCGTGTCTTAAAAATAGACGACTCTTTGGATGTATTTCCTGTTCATGGCGTAGGCGGTATCGTCGGGTCGTTATTAACGGGTGTTTTTGCTGCCAGCAGTTTGGGTGGGCTTGGATTACAAGACGGTATTTCAATAATAGATCAAGTCAGTATTCAAGCTTTAGCAATCCTTGTAACTGCGTCTTGGAGTGCTTTTTTTAGCTTTTTGATTTTGAAGTTTCTCGATAAATGGATAGGTTTGCGCGTAACCCCTGATGAAGAGGTTGAAGGACTTGATAATGCGCTTCATGAAGAAACAGGTTATCTTGATTTATAAGGATAAAAAACGATATAGTTAACGAGAAGAGGGCTATAAAAAGCCTTATTCTTGACTAAACACTAATAGGTAAGCAGATAAAATACTATGGGGACTTATGAAAATTCGACGCATTTTATCTGAAATAAAAACACCTCTGATTGTATTATCCGGCATTTTGTTTATTTATATCACAATCTGTTTTTTTATTTTACCCGTATTTCTAAAGTCAAAACTACCAGAAGCCATCCAACAAGAAACCGGAAGAAAAGCATTAATTTCAAAAGTTCAGATTAAGCCCTTCCCTTTGGCTGTCAACATACAAGGATTTGAACTGCAAGAACATAATGGACAGCCCTTTGTTGCTATAGATGATTTTTATATTGAAGTCGGACTGTTTCAATCAATAAAAAAGTTAGCACTGGCTTTTACTGAAGTTTCTTTCAAAACCCCTTTTGTTCATATTGTCAGAAATAAAGACGGGGCATTCAATTTCAATGATTTATTTAAGCCCCAACCTAACGACAACAACGCGCAAGACACCCAAGTATTGCCTGTTGATATTATCAAGTTGGCGCTCTCTAGCGGTAGAATATTATGGGAAGATGCCCGCTTTAACACCTCAGTAATAGAAGATGTTGATTCAATTAATATTGATATTGAAAGCTTAACCACGCGTGTTGATAAGCTAGCTCGATTGGGCTTAAGTTTAGAATTAAAAACGGGTGGACACATGGACTGGGAAGGAACAGCCAGCATAAAGCCATGGTCTTCAGAGGGACATATCAAGCTTGATAATATAGCGCTGGAAACTATCCAGGCACTGACTATGCCCGAAACAGTGCCTTTTAAATTAAAAGGATATGAACTGCTTAATGCTAATTATAAAGTTAGTTATCACGAAAAAGACTTGAAGTTTGCAATCAAGGACGCTGTATTTGAAATACGCGATTTTGAGTTTTTTGACAAAAATCAAAGCAACTCATTGATTAAAATCCCCGTTTTTTCTTTACAAGGCATCGATTTTAATTCTGAAAATCAGAGTCTTGTCATTGAATCAGTTGCAGCAAATGATGCTGATTTTCAAGCATGGTTGAATGCTCAAGGCGTTATAAATTATCAACCATTTTTCCCTAGTTCTGAAACGGGTAACAATAGTTCTAGCAAGACATCTGTGAATACAGCAGAACCAAATACAACTCCTTTAAATATAACAATCAAAACAATTGCCTTAAATAATTTTGGTGTGATGTTTGAAAATCGGAGTTTTAAAAAACCTGAGCTTATGACGTTTAAGCCGATTAATTTTAAGCTGACTAATTATAGTAGTGAGTCGGGTTCAGTAGCCCCTTTTCAATTAGATGCTGTGTTAAATAAATCAGGATTAATAAAGCTCGTTGGTGATGCGGGCATACAGCCATTTTCGGCAAAAATTACGGTTGACGCCAAAAAAATTGGCTTAGAAAGCGCCCAAGATTATATCAATAAGTATATAAACCTTGATGTTATTGATGGAAAATTAAATATTGACGGCAATGCAGTTGTCGCAACGCCAATTAAAGATGAGTTGGATTTTACTTTTAAGGGCAATGCAGCTGTTGCAAAACTAATACTTCGTGACTCGTCACTGAAAGAAAAAAATCAAAAGAAAGATTTGGTCAAACTTCCCACTCTTAACTTACAAGGCATTGACTTTAATCTTGGTAAGCAGGAATTATTATTGGATGCTGTTACAGCAAAGGATGCTGAGTTTCAGGTGTGGTTAAATCCTGAAGGCAACCTTAATTATGATGCATTGTTATCAATTTCTGACGCCGAAAAAATAAGTATTGAAAAAACCGTGGCGGAAACTGTTAAGCCTCAAACAGCAACATGGAAAATAAAGGTCAACACCATGGGCTTTACTAATTTCGGCTTGAATTTTGAAGATCAGATGCAGAAAAATCCTGTAACCATGAGCTTTAAACCCGTTAATCTAAAGCTTGCAAACTACAGTAATCAGAGCGGTGTTAGTTTGCCAGTTGAGCTCAGTGTCGGAATGAATAACACAGGAGTCATTGCACTTAAAGGCAATACGGTGATTTCACCTCTTTCTGCCAGTTTAAACCTAGATACCAAAAACATCGAGCTTGAAAATTTCCAACCTTATTTTGATAAATTCGTACGGATGGATGTGATAGACGGTGCATTGCATATTGATGGCAATGTAGCGGTCGCTAAACAAAAGGAAGATAAACTGGATTTTAAATTTAAGGGTAATTATGGCGTTTCCAATTTGGTAATTCGAGATCAAAAGGCTCATAAAGACTTGGTTAAATGGGATGAATTAACCTTTAAAGGAGTGGATGTTGATTTATTGGGCAATCGGTATGTCGCTTCAGAGCTTATAATTGATAAACCTTATGCCAAGGTGCTTATCAGAAAAGATAAGACACTAAATTTTAATAATATTCTTGTCGCTGATAACAGTAAGCCTGATGGAGTTACAAAAACAGCCCCTAGTAAGCCTGCTGAACTGGGTAAGCCTTATTTTGAATTAGGTAAAATTAAGATAACGAATGGCTCTTCCGATTTTTCAGATTTTTCATTAATTCTGCCCTTTGCGGCTCAAATTAAAAACCTGGATGGTGGCGCTGTCGGCTTTTCTTCTGAGCAAAAGTCAAAAATCATTGTTGCACTAAAAGGTAATGCTTACGATTTGGCGCCTGTTGATGTTAAAGGTGAAATTAGTCCTTATTTGGGTGATTACAACGTAACAGTTAATTTTAATGGTTTACCAATGCCTTTGGTTTCGCCTTATATGGTGCAATTTGCCGGATATAAGGTTGAAAAAGGCATTATGACGCTAGGGCTAAATTATAAGGTACTTAATGATGAGTTGACGGCATCAAACAATATATTGATTGACCGATTCGAGTTAGGAGAAAAAGTCGAAAATCCTAATGCTGTTTCATTGCCCCTTGAACTGGCTGTCGCATTATTGAAAGATTCAAGTGGTAAAATAAAAATGGATGTTCCCATTACCGGAAGCCTTAATGATCCCCAATTTAGCTTGGGCTCTATTGTCGCCGATGCCTTGATTAATGTTATTAGCAAAGTAATTACCTCACCTTTTCGTGCACTTGGCTCTTTGGCCGACACGGAAAAAGATCTGAGTGTAATTAACTTTACGGCCGGGAGTTCGTTATTAACTAAGCCCCAGCAGGAAAAACTGGATAATTTAGCCAAGGCGTTAATTGAGCGACCAATTTTAAATCTGGACATTAAAGGTGCTGCCTTTCAAGAGCAGGATTGGCCGGTTATAAGAGATGATGCGCTAACCGATCAACTTAAAAAACGTAGAGCACTTGAAATCAATAAGAATACTGATAAAAAAGTCCGCGATGAGTATGTCGAGCTTTCGGATGATGATTACAAGCGCTTATTAGCGGAGATGTTCATTGAAAAGTTTCCTTTGTTGGCGGAAACATCAATTTTTGGTAAGCCTCAATTGATAAATTCAAGTGAGGGTGATTTTTATGAAATTGCCAAGCAGAAGCTTTTTACAATTATCAAGCCGCAACCTCAGAGACTTAAACGACTTGCGTCTGCCCGAGCTCAAGCTATTGCAAACTATATTGTTCAACAGGCTGGAGTGCCTCGCGAAAGAGTATTTATTCTTGATAGCGTTATTGATCCCGGTAGAAAGAATAGCGAAATTGTAACTGCCTTATCACTCAATGCTGGGGATTAAAATTAAAGGTAGGACCTACTAGTAGTAAACTACGTTCTTTTGGTGCTATTTTGATTGAATAAATCTGTTAAGTAGCGCATGCAAAAATAAAAGGTTGTTTATTGTTAAAAAATTTAATAAGTTAGTAGTAATTAAGCTCTGACAACAACAATCAATAGCAGCTTTTACCGTTTATCAAAGAATACTTGATAAATGGATTCCTTTAGTCAGTGGAAATAATAATGCCCTATCAGTCCTTACTAAAAAATTTACAAGAAAGGAATAAACTTTCATCGTCAGAATTAAAAAAAGTTGAACGGGTTAAAAAAACCTCAGTAGCAGAAACGATGCCTCAGCTATTGGTTAAGTTGGGATTATGTTCCGAGCTTGATGTTGCTGATGCATTTGTCGCAGAGGGGAATTTTGAGAAAGTAACATCGGATCAATATCCGCTGGAAATGCAACTGCCAGAAGCTGTGTCTTTACGTTTCTTAAAGAACTATCATGTTATTGGCTTAAGTCATACTGACAATGACATTACCGTAGCGATGATGGATCCTGAAGATCAGTTTACTATAAGTGCACTCAGCTTGATGACTGGGAAGTCGATCATTGCAAAAGTGGGCTTACTCTCTGAAATTGATGCGGCACTCGATGTTCAGTACGGTGAAGATCGTTCAAAAATGGATAAATTGATTGATGATCTGGCAGTTGACGATTTGGGTGAAGAAGATTTAGAGCATTTAAAAGATTTGGCCAGTGAAGCGCCGGTAATCAAAATGGTAAATTTGATTATGCAAAGAGCGATTGAAACCCGCGCATCGGATATACATATTGAACCTTTTGAGCAAACGTTAAAAGTCAGGTTACGTGTTGATGGGGTTTTACAAGAAATTGATGCACCTAATGTAAAATCTACTGCCGCAGTCATTTCACGCATCAAGATTATGGCAAAACTAAATATTGCCGAACGACGATTACCGCAGGATGGTCGGATCAAAGTGCAAATGATAGGTAAAGAACTGGATTTGCGGGTATCAACAATTCCAACCATGCACGGTGAAAGTGTCGTTATCCGGTTGCTGGACAAAGAAAATACCGTCCTTGATTTTGCTGCCTTAGGCTTTGCTGGCCGGCATCTACAACAATTTATTGATGTATTGTCACTACCGCATGGCATTATTCTTATTACCGGCCCTACCGGCAGTGGTAAATCTACAACCATGTATGCCGCACTCAAGCAACTCAATACACCAGAACGAAAAATAATCACGGTTGAAGATCCGGTAGAATATCAAATGGAAGGCATAAACCAGATTCAGGCAAAGCCTCAAATAGGTTTAACCTTTGCTTCTGCCTTGCGTTCCATCGTAAGGCAAGATCCTGATGTGATTATGATTGGTGAAATGCGGGACCTGGAAACAGCACGAATTGCCGTGCAATCAGCACTTACCGGACATTTAGTGTTATCAACACTTCATACCAACGATGCAGCTGGTGGTATTACCCGATTACTCGATATGGGTCTGGAGGAATATTTACTGACATCCACCGTTAACGGCATACTAGCACAGCGTCTGGTGAGAAAATTGTGTCCGGCCTGTAAAAAAGGTACTATCGCACCACCCGAAATTGTAGCAGATTTACGATTGCAACGATTTGCACCTGCCGGCAATATTATTTTATACAAACCTGTGGGTTGTTCTGCCTGTTCCAACACGGGTTACCGTGGACGACTTGCCATTATCGAGTTTTTGCCCATGACTGATCCGGTTCGTAAATTAATAATGGCCCACGAAGAAGCCGGCGCTATCCAAAAGCTCGCTATCGCTGAAGGTATGCAAACGCTCTATGAAAACGGGCTGGTCAAGGTTATAGAAGGCATTACAACTTTAGAAGAGATAATGCGAGTCACATCGGAAGCTTAAGATGCCATTATATACTTACAAAGCCATTAATAATCTGGGCGAAACCGAAGAGGGCGTCAGGGATGCTGTTGACGAACAAGCCCTGATTACGTCATTGCAGTCAGAGGGTCTTATTCCCATTCGGGTTGCTGCAGCCAATAGTCGCTCTTTTCTAGGTCTGGGTTTTGGCGGTAAACAGTCTAAATTATCGCAGAAAGATATAGCCTTACTGACTGGAGAGCTTGCAACCTTACTAGAATCAGGTTTGCCACTCGATAAGTCATTGCTTGTATTAATGGATTTGACTGAAGACAATGAACGTTTAAGCAAATTAATTGCAAGGGTTTTAGAAAAAGTAAAGGGTGGTGTCTCATTGGCTGATTCACTTGAACAGCAACATGGGGTTTTTACCAAATTTTATTTGAATATGATTCGTGCCGGAGAGGCGGGCGGCGGACTGGATCAAGTGTTGACACGATTATCCGATTACTTGGAGCGCTCCCAAGAATTAAAAGACTCTGTCAGTACAGCCCTGATTTATCCCATTATCTTATTGGTTATGTCGTTGGCCTCTTTATTTGTAATGCTGACCTTTGTAGTGCCGCAATTTACCGAAATGTTTGAAAGTGCAGGCAAAGCGTTACCAGTATCAACACAGATTGTTGTGGGCTTAGCGGAATGGCTGCAAAGTTATTGGTGGGCATTATTAATTGGTTTTATTTTTATTTCCAGCTATATGAAGTATCAATTAGCCGACCCAGTCAGAAAGAAGGTCTGGGATGGTCGTTTTCTTAAGCTCCCTTTAGCCGGTACAATTATTACCAATAAAGAAACAGCCAATATTAGCCGGACTCTCGGAACATTACTGGGTAATGGTGTGTCAATACTGTCAGCCTTGGTTATTGTGCGCGAAACTGTTGATAATCTGGTCATGGCGTCTGCTATTGCAGATGCCGAAGAGCAATTAAAGCAAGGCAAACATTTATCAGATGCATTACTGGAAAAACAATTATTGCCTAAAATGGCGATGCAGATGATTAAAATGGGCGAAGAAACTGGGCGACTTGAAGAGATGTTGCTACGAGTAGCGACTATTTATGACAAACAGCTCAGAGTGGCAATACAGCGACTATTGGCTTTTCTTGAGCCAGTATTAATAATTACCTTGGGACTTATGATTGCAGGTATCATCGTGTCGATTTTACTGGCTATCTTGAGTGTTAATGATTTAGCTTTTTAACGGAAACAATACAACCGATGAAACATATTAAAAATTTTAAGCAAACAGGTTTTACGCTACTGGAACTATTGGTGGTGCTGGGTATTATTGCCATGCTGGCGGGCATTGTAGGTCCGCAAGTCATGAAACATATGGGTGAATCTAAAACCAAAGCGGCAAAAGTACAAATAGAAGATTTGGCCGCTACCATGGATATGTATAAGCTGGATGCCGGTAGTTACCCAACTACGCAACAAGGATTGCAATCGTTAATAGAAGCACCCGACAATGCCAAGCACTGGAATGGTCCTTATTTAAGTAAATCTAAAGTGCCGCTAGACCCTTGGCAAAATGAATATCATTTTCTGTCGCCTGGCGAACATGGAAAATTTGACATCTTCTCGTACGGTGCTGATGATAAAGAAGGTGGAGAAGGCGAAGATAAAGATATTGTCAGCTGGGAATGATAAATAAGATTCAAGATTCAAAATTCAGCTTAAATAGAGCTCGGGGCTTACGCCTTGAGCCTAAAGCTTTGCGTTTGAATAAAGGCTTTACTCTGCTTGAATTGATTGTGGTGTTGTTTATTGTTGTCTTGGGCTTTTCTGTTATCGGCGTCAATCTTTCTTCAGGGAATGACGCTACAGAACTAAAAGTTGCTGCCAGAGATATTGTTTCTGCACTTCGTTTTGCCAGAGGACAAGCATTAATGTCTCATCAGGAAACGACAGTTACCCTTAATCTTGCAAACAATACTTATACCGTCAGCAAGCGGGACAAAGTTTATCCAATTCGAAAAACAATTGCAGTAACATTGGTTACCGCACAAAGAGAGCTGAGTGGCGAAGGTACTGGGAATATTCGGTTTTTTGCGGATGGTTCCTCAACAGGCGGTAGAATAACACTTAAGCATGGTAAGGCTGCTTGGAAAATAGATATAAACTGGCTGACCGGTCAAATTGAGCTTAATGATACCGAACCGAGTAAATAATCAAAAAGGCTTTTCTTTACTGGAAATTTTGATTGCATTTTGCATTCTTGCCATTTCATTAGGTATTTTGCTGAAAATATTTTCTGCAGGTGTCAATACAGCGATAGTGTCAGAGGATTATACGGCTGCAGTTCAAATCGCAGAAAGCTTGATGGCTAAAACCGGTTTGGAATCCGCATTGCTACCCGGCCAGGATTCAGGCACTGAAAATGAAAAATATGATTGGCAAGTCACTATTAGCCCCTATATGTTTAACCCGGGAAATATTGATGAGACCAGTCTAACGGTCGCTCTTTTTAAGGTTAAAGTCGTCGTAAGTTGGGATGCAAGTAAAGCCAAAAGCAGGCAGATTGAGCTAACAACTATAAAATTGGTTAATAAAACCTTATGAGAATAAACCAGTTACCCGTTACTGGCTATAAGGTCCAACCCTCCCGTTTTTATTTGGGTAGCTTGCGTCCTGCGTCTAAAGGCTTTACCTTGATAGAGGTGCTGATAGCCTTAACGCTGTTAAGCATTATGGTTGTTTTATTATTTACGACTTTAAAAATTTGTGCCGATAGTTGGGAAAAAGGCGAAAACAAAATAAATGACGTCAATCAAATTGCTGTTGTTTATAATTTTTTTCAGCATCATTTGGCAACCGCTAAACCTTTATCAACCTCTAATGCTGAAGGTGAGAAAACGCTTTCTTTTCAGGGGCAAACACAGTCGTTGCAATTTGTTTCATCATTTCCAGCCAGTGCTGGTAAATTAGGCTTGCAGTTGTTTACTATCAAGCTTCTTGAAGATGATAATGATCAGTATATTTATGTCTCTTTAGTTCCATTTGCTACTCTGTCAGAAGATGAAGAGCCTGCTAAGAAAGAAGAAGTCACCTTAATAAGCCACGTAAGCACATTTAAACTGTCTTATTTTGGTTCTGACGATATCGTTAGTGAGGGTGCGTGGGCAGATGAGTGGGTCAATAAAGAAACATTGCCCAAGCTCGTAAAAATAAACATAACGTTGGCAAATGGTATGTTTTGGCCAGAGATGATTTTTGATCTTAAAGTGAACGGGGTCGAAGAAAATAATGGTCCGGCACCAAACATTATAGATAACTCACAGGATATAAGTGAACCCGAGGCCGTCGAGTGATACGACAAAGAGGCATGGCCATGGTTCTGGTTTTATGGGTATTAAGCATACTCATTATTATGGCAGGAAGCTTTGCACTCAGCATGCGCAGAGAAGCGGCCATTGTTTCAGTGATAAAAAACAATGCGCATGTCATGGCAATAGCAGAGTCTGGACTTGCTTTGGCTGAAATGATGTTACTGAACCCTGATCCGAATAAAGTTTGGCGGGCTGATGGCAATATTTATGAAATAGTTGCAGCCGATGCAAAAATACGAATACGGTTATTATCTGAAACCGGTAAAATAGATATTAATAAAGCTGATCAAGCTGCATTGCAAAGTCTAATGGCTTTTGCGCCCGTTGACTCAGATCAACAAAGTAAATTGGTTAATGCGATACTTGATTGGCGAGATGCCGATGATCTGGTACACATAGACGGTGCCGAAAAAGAAGAGTATCTGGAGGCGGGTTTAAAGTATGAACCCAGAAATAAACCTTTTGAATCAACTGAAGAACTACAGTTAATATTGGGCATGAATAAATCAGTACTCGCTTGGCTAGACCCTTTGGTGACGGTTTATTCTAAACAACCTCATGTTAATTATCAGGTAGCGACCAAACAAATATTGCAAACAATACCCGGATTAGACGAAGGCATTGTTGATTCTTATGTGGCCATGAGACTGGATAGCGCAAAAAATAATTTGCCCGTACCACCTTTTCCGGTCAGTACTGGCGGCATAAACAATGCCGCAGGACAAGATAATATATTAACCCTGGTTTCTGAAGCCATTACTAATGATGGCTCAAAAGCGTCGTTAAGTGTAGTGATAAAAAAATCCGATAACAATGGAATAACCCCATTTCAAATATTGAAATGGCAGCATGTAACAGCAAATAATGTCTCGTTATTTACTGCTGCAATGAGTGAATTAGTAGTGAAACAATATGCTGAACCTGAACTCAACAATTGATCTTAACTTTAAGCAGTTTTTTCGCTGGTGGAAGCGAGAACTCAGCTTTCTGTTGCCTGAAAAAATAAAACAGATTATCAGTGATAAACAAGGCCTTATCATCATTAGCCCTAAAGGCGGTCAACTAGTTATAACGTTTAACTATAGAGGCCAAGTTGAACCCTTGGTAACCATTGATCGAGGCCAAAAAGACTTTAACCTGCAAAGCCTTTTTGAAAAAGATGAACGCTTGGCCAAAGCGATCGTGATACTCAGATTATCTGAGCATGATGCCTTGCAAAAAGAACTGGGTTTGCCTCTTGCGGCCAAAGAAAACCTTAATCAGGTTGTCGCTTACGAACTTGATCGTTACACACCCTTTAAGGCCGAGCAGGTTTATTTTGCGGTTAAACTTGTACCGGGTGTCAATGAACCCGGGCAAATTAAAGTTATCATGATATTGACTACCCGGGAATTGCTTGACGGACTCTATGAAGATGTCAAAGCCTTGGGTGTATCGCCAGCGTTTGTTGATTATGAGGGTTTACCTAACAGTTTTGAAGATCCGGACTACAATTACGATCTTTTACCCGAAAACTTACGACAAAAAACAGCAAAACTGCCGCAATTAATTCATTACTCATTGATAACTTTAACCTGCTTGTTACTGGTTGCCGTTATAGCGATGCCGGTGTTGTTTGAATATCAAACCGTTAATCTATTACGCTCAAAAGCTGAATCATTAGAAAAAGATGCCAAAAAAGTCAAGGCCATGCAATCCTCTATTGATGCCGTCATAGATGAAACTAATCAGTTGATTAAAGAAAAAAATGCAACGCCTGAAGTGATTGAGATGTTAAATACCTTAAGCTCACTAATTAAAGACGATACTTGGCTAAGTTATTTACAATACTCCGATGGGCATGTACAAATCCAAGGCGAATCGCCAGCGGCTTCAACATTAATTGCGGTGCTTGAAGAATCTCCCTTGTTTATTAACGCCCGCTTTGCTTCGCCGGTTACTCAAGATAGAATCAGCAAGCTTGAGCGCTTTCAGATTACAGTCGATGTGGCGACCGCAGATGGTACGGTAAAAACAGAAGGTGAAGTCAGTGAGTAAACTAAAAAAAATCGATCTGTTTACCCCAGAACTACAACAACGTTGGCTGGCTTTAGGCTTATTAATTGCCGTAGTTATCGTGAGTATTTTGCTTATTTTTGCCCCCTTAATTGGCAAAGGCCTCGAGTTAATCGAAGATAAAAATAATCTGGTGATCAAGTTACAGCAATATGAGCGTATTTTGGCAAAAAAAGACGCTGTAACCGCAAATATGGCCGATATAACCGAACAACACAAGACTCAGGGCTATTTTAACAGCCAAGAAACAGATGCTTTGGCCTCTGCAGAAATGCAGGAATTTATAAAAAAAGCAATTGTTGATGCCGGCGGTCAATTAAGCAGTACTCAAGCACTGCCTGTCAGCACCAAAGATGATTTTAATCGGATTACCGTTAGAGTGCGGATGACCGGCAATAGTGAAGTTTTGCGAGCGGTGCTCTACAAGATAGAAACCTCCGAGCCCTTAATTATTATTGATCAGATTGATATAAGACCTATGCGTGGAACAAGAAACAGGATGACACGCCAAATAGAGTCTAGTAATGAACTGAATGTTAATTTTCAAGCCGTTAGTTTTATGAGAAAACCAGCATAATGAATACTAAACTCATATCCGCGCTGGCCTCTATCTGTATCGTATGCGCATTGCTTATCATGGGTGAATGGTTTTATGCCCTGTGGGCAGAAAAATCAACCTTGTCTTCTTTAGTGGCTACAGATACAAAAACATCACACGATGACATGCCAAACATCAATCTTAGCGAGAAGACAGAACAAAGCTTTGCCGATTTGGTAACCAGACCCTTGTTTATTAAAGGTAGAAAACCCGTCGATGAACCTACGCCAGAAGAAGCACAAAACGCTGCTGCAGTTGCACCGGTTGTTTTTGATTGGGTACTAAACGGTGTTTATACAACGCCTAAAGGGTTATCTGCATTATTCAGCCGCTCTAAATCCAAAGTAGCAAAAGATAATTATCGAAAGATCAGTGTCGGCGCAGATCTTGATGGCTGGAAGCTGACTGAAATTTTTCAGGATAAAGCGGTATTAAAGCAAGGTGTCCAGCAAAAAGATTTACAGCTTAGAAAAATAAAAGTGAAAGATCCATCCAAGAAACCCGTTGACCCAAACATACCCGTTGACCCGAACATACCGGTTGAACCTCAACCAGAAGAAAACCAAATACCCGAAGGCGAACTTGAGAATACTAATGAATAATTTTAAACAAATAACTAAAGTTTCGTGTTTGTTGGTTATAGGGTTGTCACTAGGCAGTTGTGAATTAATGGGACCCCAGACCTCCGTTAAGCGCGTTTTAAATCCGGTAAAACCCGATCAGCCGGACGTAGTTTTTAAACAGTTGGAAAATAAACCGCCAGTTGCTGAAAAACCACCTGAACTGTTTCCCGGTAATAACCGTTTTGTCGCGGCTGAAACAACTAATACCAAAAGAGCCGCACCCACCGGTAAAGGTTCTTACAGTCTTAATTTTGATGAAGCCGATCTTGGTGAAGTGGCAAAAGTGGTTTTGAGCGATATCCTTGGTGAAAGCTATGTATTAAGTCCCAAAGTAACCGGTAAAGTCACCTTGCAAACCACTGAGCCCTTAACTAAAGAAGAGCTACTACCTACTTTGGAAATGGTCTTGCGCATGAATAATGCGGCCTTGGTTAAAGATGGTCGAATTTATCATATTGAACCGACGGCCGATGCGTTATTTACCTCTGATTTGTCGGCCAGAGCGGCCGGTTATCAAACTCGTGTTATACCGGTTAAAAATGTCGCTGTTCAGGATATTGCCGACATTATAAAACCTCTGGTACATGACAAGACCATTCTTAATGTTGATGGTAAACGTAATATTTTAATAGCCGCCGGTTCGGCGGATGAAATAGCCAGAGTCATGGATATGATTCGCACCTTTGATATTGATTTGTTAAAGGGACGCTCTTTTGGTTTGTTTCCTTTGGCGCATGTCGATCCAAAAAACATGATTGAAGAGCTACAAAGTATTTTTTCAGAAAAAGGTAAAGGTAAAGGCGATGATTCAGATTTTTTTAAATTTATCCCTATAGAGCGTTTAAATTCCATTTTAGCGGTTACCCGTCAAGCGCATTATCTGGAAGACATTGAAAGTTGGATCTTCAGGCTGGATAAAGCCAACACCGCTTCTGGCGGCGGGGTTAATGTCTATAAAGTGCAACACGTTGATGCCAAAAAATTGGCAGCTACGTTAAATCAAATTTTTAATACCTCCAAAGGTAAAGATAGCTCAGCTTCCGTTGCACCGGGTGAAGTTGCAGATAGCATTTCTAACGACGACTCAAGCAGTTCAGGGGGCTCATCGTCAGGAATGAATAACTCCTCATCTGGCATGGGGGGTAACTCTTCATCCTCTGGTATGGATAGCTCTTCATCAAGTATGGGCAATTCATCTTCCAATATGGGCGTCTTCAATGCTAATCAGGATGAAGAGTCCGCCGGCGATGCAGGCGCTTTCGCGCTTAACGAGATAGATAAAGACGCAATAGCAGGTCTTGCCGAGGCCGGGAATGCCGGCATATCAAATGTCGGTAAAGTAAAAATTATTGCTGACGAGGCGAATAATTCAGTTGTTATTGTTGCAAGCGCACAGGACTACGAAGTGATATTGCCGGTTATCGAGCAATTAGATGTCATGCCTTTGCAAGTCTTGATTGATGCTACCGTTGTACAGGTTAAATTAACGGATAATTTAAAATATGGTATTTCTTGGTATTTTAATGAAGGGAATAGCCAGACGTTAGTAAATGCTGCTACGGCTATAGCATTGCCAGCGGTAACAGGCGGCCTGAGTACTTTTTATAATGCCGGTTCTGTCAAGGCCCTTTTAAAAGCAGAAGCCAGTTTAGATAATATTAACGTTATTTCTTCACCATCATTGATGGTCTTAAATAATCAGAAAGCCAGAATAAATGTGGGTCAACAAGTGCCTATATCAACCGGTACCTTTTCGAGTGTTATCAATACCGGTACACAATCCAGCACAATTCAATATAAAGATACCGGTGTTACCCTTGATGTGACTCCCAGAGTCAATGCCAATGGTTTGGTAATTATGAAGCTGAAACAAGTGGTGAGTAAAGTCGTATCAGTTACTGATCCAACAGATACTCAAAAACAATCACCGACGATTGATAAAAAAGAAATTACCAGTTCCGTGGCGGTAGCAGATGGTGAAACCATCGTTTTGGGTGGCTTGATTGATGATGCTATTACTGATACCAAGAACGGCATACCTTATTTATATCAATTACCTGTCATAGGATCATTATTCGGTGGGACAACTAAATCGGATATCAAAACCGAATTAGTTATCTTGATTACGCCTCGGGTAGTAAAAAGCAAGCAGGATTCACGGGTAATTTCTAATGAATTTAAACGTAAATTAACCGGAATATATCAAGAAGAGAAATTGGATGGTGCTAATAATTTAGGAGCCCAACAAAGCCAATTTCGTTAATTGTTATGAGGAGATAGACTCTTACTCCGTTTATCTGTAAC
>Ga0268283_1000375_pt1 | contig 32992 bp, 41 predicted proteins | sample saktaG_13_FD_190140 | JGI IMG/M metagenome (GOLD analysis project Ga0268283, IMG submission 190140) | Saline water microbial communities from Sakinaw Lake, British Columbia, Canada - sak_2013_06_06_36m | ecosystem: Environmental > Aquatic > Non-marine Saline and Alkaline > Saline ... | reverse complement strand
ATGAATATGGATAACAAGGCATTGGCTGAGGTGATTGGATATAAAAGCAGGGTTTCAGAGATTTTTAATCATAAAAGGAAATTGTCACTTAAAATGATAAGAACATTGCATGAAAAATTGAAGATTCCTTACGAATCATTAATTGCTGATTATAAATAATTGCCACGCGTCACCTGTCACGTCTTTCTTTCGTCACGTTTTTCGACCTGAAAGCCCTTAAGAGACTATTTGACAAGATTGAAAAGAGAGGTTGGAGAGAAATAATTTTGATTTTGTTAACATTTGAGATAACTTTGTTGCATGCCAAGACAAATTATATTTCATGGAGAATACTTCCTTGATTTTTATAAAAGCTTGGATAAGCAAGTAAAATCGAAGGTTCAATATGTATTTGAGTTGATAAAGCAGGTAGATAGAGTACCTGAAAAGTTTCTTGCCCCAGTGACTGGATATGAAGGCCTTTTTGAGATACGAATTGATTACAAATCAAATATATATAGGGTTTTCTGCTGTTTTGATGAAGGGAAATTAGTTGTTTTATTTAATGGATTTCAGAAAAAAACACAGAAAACGCCCAAGGAAGAAATTGAGAGAGCAATGCGATTAAAAAAAGAATATTTTGAACTTAAAAGCAAAAGCCATGACTGATTATAAAGGAATCAGGAATTTTGAAGAGTTGATAGAAACGGAATACGGGAAAATTGGAACAGATTCCCGAAATAAATATGAAGAAAGTTCACAAATGTTTATTGTGAGCGAAATGCTTAAAGAAGCACGAAAAGAGTCTAATCTTACACAAGAACAATTGGCTGAAAGAACAGGAACAAAAAAAAGTTATATTTCGAGAATCGAAAACGCAAAAGGAAATATTCAGCTATCAACTTTAATCAGGATATTTGAGAAGGGACTCAATCGAAAAATCGGCTTAACATTCCTGTAAAATCCTGAAAATTGATGAAAAATAAATTTGTCACGCGTCACGCGTCTCGTGTAACGATTTTCCGTCACGCGTCACGTTCTTCCGCATGCTGACAGGATAGAAAAAAATATTGACAGAGACCCCCTCATGAAAGAAGTTGAAATCATTACCCTTTTAGAACTAAACGACATGGCAGCATCCATGTATGGAAACATGGTTAAAGCCGTTGTTGATATGGAAGGTGGCACCAACCTTTATCCTCAAAAACAGGGATCGGATGGAAACCACGGACAAATTTTTTTACGCCATTGATCGTGAACGATGGAACCAGCTTTCGATCTTTGATCAGATGGGGAATATCGGAAGTGAAGCCTCTCGGACACTGAAGCTGAAACGGAATGGTGAAGATTTTCAGGCTGCCATAATCCGGGCATTGGATTTGTTTGATGCAACGGTGGAGGTGCTTGTCCGGAACAAATCGCATTGGACGAAAGAGGTTTTGCGTGCCAGGGATCAATTCCTCAAGGCCCTTTTCATAGCTGACGATCCAACGATCGAGACCTATTTCATGCAATTTGCCTTAGCTGCCCGGTTTAACCGGTAAAATGAAGTCCGGTTTTTCCGTCACGCGTCACGCGTCACGTGTCACGGTTTTGGTCACGCGTCACGTGTCACGAAAAATTGGGCATTGGTAATTAGCGAATAACAAAATATGTAATTTTGCAATAAAGAAAACCAACAGGAATACAATTGTAATAAAACCAGATAATCAGAACACAAATGAAAACTATAAAATATATTATCTATAAAGAGGGTAAATTTTATGTTTCACAGTGTTTGAATGTAGATGTATCCAGTTTTGGAAGCACAATAGATGAGGCGGCTTTTAACCTGAAAGAAGCACTTCATTTGTACTTTGAAGATGAACCTTCACGGAAGAAATATCAAAGGATCGAGGATACAATGATTGGCGAACTTAACATTCGTTTTTGATATCAAAATCCCTTTAGGTACTTAAAATCAATTAGCAGACAATCTGGAATCAACATCAGTAAATTCCTCAATCAATAAAAATCCATCACGTTTTTTTCGTCACGCGTCACGCGTCACGTGTCACGGTTTTGGTCACCCGTCACGTGTCACGAAAAAGGGGCTCCATATCTGAAGCCCCCTTTGCTCATGAAAAGAGCAGGGTCCCTATTTAAAGGGTAATAGAAAGCTCGGCTGTATGGCCGGGGGTATCGGTGGCTGTGGCGGTGAGGACTACGCCAGTCAGGTCGGGAACGGCCACGGTGGCGGTGAAGTCGTAGCTGCCGGTGGTGAGGTTAAACTCACACGGACCCGCCTCGATCAGCTCACCAGCTGTATCCACGATTTTCAGGGTCACCCCGGTCAGCTCGAAATTGTCGTAGGCCGAAACCGCGATCTTCTCGCCCGGGTTGCCCTGGTAGCGCGATGCATCGATGAGGTCGACCGAGGGCGGCCGCAAGTAATCGGTCATCGCCATGGTGTAGGCCGACATGCCGTCGCGCGCCCTGGCAGCATAGGCCGCCCGCCGCTCAGCATCTTCCATCGCGGTTTTCGCATAGCGCGAAGCATACGAAAATTCCCGCCGCACCCTGGCCTGGTTTACCGTGGGGGTCGTTGTGACCCTCTTTTTCGGAATGACCATCACGGTCTTCCCGTTGCGGTTTCGTGCAACCATCAGGTTCCCGAAAATCCCGCTGTAAGTTTTGATTAAATCATCTGTTGTTGACATAATTTTAAGAATTAAAGGTGAATAAATGCGATCCGGGCCCTTGGATCTGGTTGATATTTGTACAAATATGTCTTTGGTAAGAGGTCGTGACACGTGACGCGTGACGCGTGACAAAAAATTCGTCATTCCTCATTCGTTAAGTTTCTTCCACGCCATTGCAACGACCACCACTCCAATCAGCCCCAACAGTAGCTTGCAACCCCATCCTCCTCCTTCTTTCACAAGCTTAATCCTCTCCACCGGAACGCGTAGCTCGCGTACGACGGTGTCGGCTTTGCATTGGCCTGTTACATGGATGGTGTCGTGCAGCTTCACAAGTTTGATCTCCAGGCGGTCGCGGGAGATGACCACCGTATCGGGCATTTTGCTGAGCGGAAATGAGGAGTCGGCAATAATTGCAGGTCGGATGATGGTATCACGGAGGATAAGGGTATCGGCTATTTTCAGCTCCGGGTGATGGGCGACCAGGCGCTCTAATCTTCGCTGAGGAGAACAGGAAGAAATTACGCTGAGAAGAAGAATGATCGTGACACGTGACGCGTGACGCGTGACGAAAAACGTGACGGAGGTATTTTTCTTGATGATAGGAAGTGTGTTCATAGGATTATAGATTTTGTTGATGTTTTTAATCGTTAATTTTTTGTCACGTGTCACGCGTCACGTGTCACGTAAATTGGCGTAGCCTATTGATCCACCCTTTCAAGAACTTTCCCTGCGCAGGGTCTTTCTCCACGATTTGCCGTATAAACTGCATCCTTCGTTCAAACACCTTCCGGTGAAATTCGACGGGGTTCGCCTGGTTCACGGCGAAGAGGGTTTTGGGTCCGGCATAGCCGTCGGGTTTTACCCCCAGGATCTGCTGGGGAAGGATGATGCCCCATTTGCCGCTGCACCAGAGCCAGTCGACAAGGATCTCGGCTACAGGCTGACTCTCAATTTCATCGGCATGCCACCGGCTCCAGTAGAAGCACCGCACCACCTTCTTCACATCGTTGTGCGTCAGCAGCAGCAGATCCTCCGGATCCACATCCCCGTCGCCATCCTTGTCATACCCCACCCGCCTCCAAGTCGAAAGCGTCATACCCATGTTCGTAGCCCCGCCACGGTCCAGCCGGTCATTGCTATAGCCTCCTTCGAGAAGGAGAAGCTTTTCTGCATATACTTCAAAAGTTGCCATATAAAAAGAATTACCAATTACCAATTACCAATGACCAATTTCTTTGTCACGCGTCACCTGTCACGATTTTCTTTGTCACGCGTCACGTGTCACGTGTCACGTTTTTCGTCACGCGTCACGCGTCACGTGTCACGTTTAAGAGGTTATCCGGTGCACATAGAAGTCCCACTATCGTAGGCAACAACGCCAGCATCTCTCCGCCGGTGATGATCCGTAAGGACAGGAGAACGATGGATACGATGAGCAGGATTACACCCAGCAGGGAGGTTTTCCAGTTTTTAACCACGCGTGTTTTCATGACCGTTCCTCCTTTCGTACCCTATGGTTTTTAAGCCAATCGTCGATGTCGCTCTGCTGGTAGTATATTCTTCCACCGAACTTACTGTAGGGGAGGAAGCCGCGGTCACGATAACGGCAGAGGGTGCGCTTTGTAATGTGCAATTGGGTGCAGATCTCCTGTTGATCGAGCCAGCCTGGATTATTGGGCTTCAGCTCGTCCAGCCGCGCTTCGATGGTTTGCAGTCGTCTTCTGATATCAGCCAGCGACACTTTAATGGGATGATGACGTGTTTCCATGATAGGATGGTTTAATGTTACTGCATGCAAAAATAATGCACCAAAAGGGCGTGCGGTAGTGGCAAAGGTTGTACAACCTTTCGAAAAACGATGGTTAATTAAAGAGAATGAGCAGGTTACACTATTTTATATCGTAATAGGCCTGCGAAGCTTCCATCATTTGTCTCAGAATTTCACGGATCAGATCCATGGTTTCGGGGGTAATGGTATCTAAATGGTTCTTCAGGCTGCGCGGGCTGATATCCTTTTGCCTGACTGTACAGAACAGGTTGGGAACCAAATTACTGAACAGGGATTTGTTGTCGAGTGCAAAGGCATTGATGTCAAAAAACAGCCTGGACATGCCGCCCATCACCGCTACACTGCACTTGAGTGTGATTTTTTCGTGCGGGGGCGTTAAATCGGGGGGAAGGTTGAGGACGGGCAGGAAGGTGGCATGGCAGTGCAGCCAGTGCAATTCATCGAGGAGCGCATCGCCTATGAGCCGCCATACACCGGCATACCGGGAGGTGAGCCTGAGCAGGATTTTTTGTGCATGTACATCCGGCCGGGGGCCATCACCGGGATCGAATACCGGGTGATGAAAGCTCCAGCGGATTTGCAGGCAGCCGGCATGGTTCCCCCGTGGATCGTCCGTCTCAAGCGGGGAGGTGATGCCGGCGTAGCTCCGGCAACGCAGGATAACCTGGTGGATGAACATCCGCCTGACCTGTACATCCAGCTCCGGCAGATCCTCCGAAAGTCTCTCCAGCAGGCCGGCTTTTAAATTGTACAGATAATCGGTAAAGGTGGTCACCGAATTACATCCATTCACCCCGGTAAGCCTGGGGGATCCGTTTTCCAGGCCGTTGTGGTGGGTTGACGAAGTACTGAAGCTGATCACGATTTTCGAGGCAGCATTCAGCTCGCTGAACATCTGGTTCAGCATGTGGGGAACATGACCAAGATTTTTCATGGCTTTTAAATTTTAATTGTGGAACATAATAACCTAATAATACTATGACGTACTAATAATATCAAGACAAGTCGAAGTCATAAATGGTTGCAAGCTGTTTAAAATATTTTTTTCACCCTGTTACCCTGTTACCCATGGAGAATAACAGAGTGATGGAGTAAAGGAGTAATGGAGTAATGGAGAAAAATCGTGACAGGTGACGCGTGACGCGTGACGAAATTGGTAATTGGTAATTGGTCATTGTCACTGATTTTTCCGTATCTTTACTTCATTATTATAAGAAGAACAAAAAAAACGAACATTCGTCACGCGTCACGTGTCACGCGTCACGTTTAACAATCGGCTATGTATTCTCCCGAAATAAAATCATTCATCTGCGATCACAGTGCCTTGTTCTGGTATATTCCTGAGCATAAAAAGGAGGATATCAGCGAGGCTGTACTGGTCGAGACAATTCTTAATTATGGGGATTTGGAAAGTGTAAAAAAATTATTTTCTCTGATCGGAATAAAAAAAACAGCCGCGATCTTTTTTGAATCATTGGAACAAAGCGAAAGGAAACGAGGCAATTATCACGAGCTGACCATTCATTTTTTCACTTTATTTTTTAAACGCTATGCATCATGAAGTGCTGGATCCCCGTCAGGAAACCTTATTACCCTGGATTAAGATGTTCAAACGTTCATTTTACCTCGTGGACGGAACTGCCGTCGCCCTGCATCTTGGTCATCGCAGATCGGTAGATTTCGACCTTTTTACATCCAAACCCCTGGTAAAATACAGGATTAAAAATGCACTCAGAACGATGCCATTTTCGCAGGCGCCGATTTTTGAAGATGTTGATCAATTACACATCCTGCTGAATGAAGTTAAAACCACATTTTTTTATTATCCGTATATCATTGAGCATCCTGTCAGATACAATTCTTTTATTGAAATGCCTTCATTGTTATCGCTCGCAGCCATGAAAGCATTTGCGTTGGGCCGCCGGTCAAAATGGAAGGATTATGTTGATTTGTATTTTATTCTGAAAGATCACAATACCATCGATGATATTTCAAAAGTTTGTTTGGAAATATTCCCTGGTCAATATTCTGAAAAACTGTTTCGTGAGCAACTGTCATTTCACAAAGACATTGACTATTCAGAACACGTTGAATACCTGGGCCCCGAAATAAACGAAAACGAAATCCGCGCATTCCTGATCGAACAAGCCATCAAAATAACGTGACACGTGTCCAAGCGAATCATGGGGTATTGCCTGCATCCTACACTTGAAGCCACCGGGACCATAACTGCCTTGAAACAGGCATTGGTAAACAGACACAAGCCGCAGAATAAGCTCATTCATCATTCAGACCGGGGAACGCAGTACTGTTGCATGGACTATGTCAATCTGTTGCAAACAGCCGGAATTAGCATCAGCATGACCGAGAATGGGGACCCTTATGAAAACCTGGTTGCCGAAAGAATCAACGGCATCCTCAAAGGGGATTTTGAAATGGATAAACGATTTTCATCCAGGGAAGAAGCCTTAACAGTCATTGACAGAAGTGTCAGAGCCTACAATGAAATTCGGCCACATATGAGCTGCAATTTGTTTACTCCGAAACAGGCTCACGAAATGGTTGGCACGCTCGAAAAAAAATGGAAACCCAAAAAGTACCCTAAACGATCGGCGTTATTGTATGAATAGGTTTTTAAGGCATAAAACCGCATTATAGCCATTTTAGTTCATCCAAAATCAGGTGTATAGTTACTTCAGTACAAACCCTTTTACCTGTATAGTTTTTTCAGTACAGGACAACACGATTTTGATTAGGGCGTTATCAGGGCATGTTCAGGGCATCATGAGGGCATGTTCGTCCTTTTATCAGGAGATCATCAGGTGATGTTCGTTTCACCCTGTCACCTTGTTACCCTGTTACCTATTTTACGCCACCCTTTTGTCCAATTTCTCAAATATTATTACAAAAAGTTTGAAAAGTTAAATAATCGAGTAATTTTGTTGCTCGGTAGTACGTGAAAGGAGATTCTACGCTTGTCACTCGTCATTCTACACTTGTCACTCGTCATTTATCATTCGTAACGCGTCACGCGTCACGTGTCACGCAAAAAATGTTAGAATGCTTGAGTCGCTGATCACCTCCAAGACCAGGATCAAACTGCTGCTGAAATTCTTCCTCAACAGCACCACCACCTCCTATTTGCGCGACCTGGCCGCGGAGTTCGACGAATCGACCAACGCCATCCGCCTTGAACTGAACCACTTGGAGGCAGCCGGGCTGCTTCATTCCAAAACTTCCGGCAACAAAAAATTATTCCAGGCCAACCGCCACCATCCGCTATTCCCCGACATCCACAAGCTTTTACTCAAGCACACCGGGATCGACCATGTGGTGGAGAATGTGGTGACCAACCTGGGCGGACTGCACAGCGCCTATGTGACCGGCAGCTTTGCCCGGGGCCACGACAACCAGGTAATAGAACTGCTGCTGGTAGGGAATGAGATTGACCAGGAATACCTCCTGCAGTTGGTTGATAAAGCTGAAAGGATCATCAGCCGCAGGATCCATTATAACATCATCTCCTTTGAAGAGATTGCCGATTTGCGGAAAGAGAACCCGGAAGTACTGCTGCTTTGGAAACAAACCGATATTCAGCGTCAATAGGCTGAATATCAGGAAATAAAATAGAGTTTATTAGCTTGCTGCATGTGAGTGAAAGGGCGAAGCCATCTCGAATGACCAATTACCAATGACTAATGACCAATTTCGTCACGCGTCACCTGTCACGATTTTCCGTCACCCGTCACGGTTTTTCGTCACGCGTCATGCGTCACGTTTAAATTTTCAGCAACGCCGTCATCGGATTCATCATCCCCTTTGCCTCTTTGAGGTAGATTTTCACGGTGCCGACTTTGAGGGTGGCCTCAACGTAAACGGGGATCTTGTTTTTATCGGCGGTTAGCCACACAACCAGATCAGAATTCTCCTTAAACAAACTGATGGTACTGTTCATCTTCACAACAAACTTGCTGCAATGATATTTCTTCCCGTCACGCGCTTCGATGATCCCCTTGCCCTGGGCCACCAGCCGCAGCGTGGTGGGCTCGTTGTTGTAGAGCACCGAGAGGGTGATGACGGTGCCGGGGCGGAGATTCTCCACCTGCATGGTTCGCGGGAAGTAAAGCGAGGAGACCATGTCGTTCATGCATTTGCCCAGCGAAGCCTGGCCCTTGGTTACCGGTCCGTTGTTCGTTTTCAGGTTGTAGTACAGAAAGGACTGGGCAGGATAAAAGAATTGGGTCAGCAACACGGTATTGTCATCATGCGTGGTATAACGCTGAAACTTCACCGGCTGCCAGGTTTGATTCACCACCCACGATTCGTACGAATCGCGCACCTTGAAAAGATGGTCGTAGGTAGGATAGGTTCTCCCGTTAAGCTTCATGTGCATCACATCTTTTCCTCCCTGCACCTCCTTCACCGTGGAAAAGGTGACCAGGGCGATGTTCGCCCATACCGGGCCCACCTGGTAGGAGACATCATAGGTCAGTAATTCGCCCGGACCCACCGCCGTGTTGCCTGTGAAACACTGTGCTCCGGCATATAAAGGCGCCAGGAAGCAACACATCAGGATCGAAATTGAAAACAGGGAGATTCTGCGCATGGTATTGTTTTTTTAAGGTTAACCTGAATCCGAAATATTTTTCAAACTTACAAAAAAACCGGTATCTGATGAATTTATTACATTTACCCAAAATAATTTTGTCACGCGTCACGCGTCACGCGTCACGATTTCACACCCCTATGAAATTCAGCGTATCTGTCTTTGGTTTATTCATTTTCCTTATGGTACTCGCCCTTCCCGGCATTGCCCAGGTGGAGGATGCGTTTAATCTGGTACAGCCCGGTGATCCGGGTTCCCTTGGCAGCAAAGCAAAAGGAAATCGGGAGAATGAACCCGATTCACTGAAACCGGCGAAAGTTGAATATTATAAAAAGAGTTCAGACCGTACCCGTGCAGACATATATACAGATGCGGATCGCCCTGCCGGGAAAAAATATATCCGGCGCAACGACGGCAGCGAACGCATTTTTGGCTTTTCACTCTTTACTACCGAAAACCTCACCTTCGAGCCCAACACCAATATCCCCACCCCGAAGAATTACCGGCTCGGCCCGGGTGATGATCTGATCATCGACATCTGGGGCGCCTCACAGGCGGCCTACCGGCAAAAGATCACCCCCGAAGGCAGCATCCTCATCCCCAGCCTGGGACCCCTCTACCTCAGCGGGATGACCATCGAGGAGGCGACCGGCAAGATCACCAAGGAGCTGAGCTCCATCTATGCCGGGTTGCGCTACGGCAACTCCTTTATCAAGGTGAGCCTCGGCTCGGTGCGCAGCATCAAGGTGAACCTGGTGGGCGAGATCGCCCTGCCCGGCACCTACACCCTTTCGTCGCTGGCCACCGTGTTCAACGCACTCTATGCGGCCAACGGCCCCTCGGTGAACGGCTCCCTGCGCGATGTGAAGGTGATCCGGAACAATAAAACCGTGGCCGAACTCGACCTGTATGATTTTTTACTCAAGGGGGAGCAAAAAGATGATATCCGCCTCGAAGACGGCGATGTGGTATTTATTCAACCCTATCAGCGACGTGTCGACATCACCGGCCAGGTTAAACGGCCCGGGTTGTTCGACATGAAATCAACCGAATCGCTCAAAGAACTTATCTATTTTGCAGGCGGATTTACCAGCAAGGCCTATGCACAGCGGATAAAGGTGTTCCGGAAGACCGGTACCCAGCTCAAGGTACTCGATATCCCGGCTTCGCAACAGGACACTTTCCTCCTGCAGAACGGCGATGAAATGGTGATCGATGCCATCCTCGACAAATTCGAGAACCGGGTCGAGATCCGCGGCGCCGTTTACCGCCCGGGCGTATTCGCCCTCGACAGCACGGGCACGCTCAGGAAACTGATCCGCAAGGCCGACGGGCTGAAGGGCGATGCCTTTACCACCCGCATCAACATCTACCGGATCCGCGAGGACATGACCACCGAAGTAATCCCGGTCGACCTGGCCATACTCCTGCAGGGCGATCAGGATATTCCCCTGCTCAAAGATGATGTGGTGAATATAGCCGCCATCTCCGATCTGCACGAAGGATACTGGCTTCAGATCGATGGCGAAGTGAGGAAGCCTGGCCAGTTCCCCTTCATGGATAACATCACTATAAGCGACCTGATCCTCATGGCAGGCGGCTTTAAAGAACCCGCTTCCCTTGCTCAGATTGAGATTGCCCGCAGGGTGAAAAACGACACGGCTACACGTTCGGTTAATCAAACCGTAAAACTCTTCAGGTTCCCCATCAGCCAGGATCTCAAACTCACTGATTCTGCCTCACGATTCGTTTTAAAGCCTTTCGATGTAGTCTCTGTTCGACGCTCTCCGGGTTTCGGAACACCTTCGATGGTCCGCGTCGATGGCGAAGTACTTTTTCCAGGCAGTTACAGTATCATCACACGGCAGGACCGGATATCCGACCTGGTCGGCAGGGCCGGTTCCATTACGCAAAAAGCCTGGTTAAAAGGGACCCGCATGATGCGTGCTGATTCAAAATCCATCCCCGTCGACCTTGCAAAAATCCTTAAAAACCCTGGTTCAAAGGATGATCTGTTTCTTGTGGGCGGTGATGTATTCATTATTCCAATTGAAATTCAAACAGTAAAAGTAACCGGTGAAGTTATGTACCCAAACACCCTGCCATTTCAAAAAGGAAAGGGACTTAGGGCCTACCTGAACCGCTCTGGGGGATTTTCACCTGAAGCATTAAAAACCCACGTTTACGTGATCAATGCCAATGGCTCAGTCAGCTCTACCAAACCCGGATTCCTCTTCATCCACAACTATCCTAAAATTGAACCAGGAGCAACCATTGTAGTACCGGAAAAAAAGAAATAGATTTAATCGTGACACGTGACGCGTGACGCGTGACAAAAAAATTATTTACTTTGTAAATCCATTACTCCATTACTCCATTACTTCATCACTTTTTACCCTGTTACCCTGTTACCTGCAAAATCACCCATCATGCCTGATAATCCTGAACTTTCTTCCTCTGAAATAGATCTGATGCAAATCCTCTCCAAACTCTGGAGGGGCCGCAAAACGATCCTGATTGCAACGGGCGTATTCTTTGTCATGGGCCTGTTCCTTGTGGTCATCTCCCCGAAGGAATATACCTCCAGGGTCACCCTGCTGGTTGAACCCGGCGGATCGAATCCGGCCGCTAATTCAGCGATCCTGAAACAGCTTTCGGCACTCACGGGGGTCCCCACCGGCGCCTCGCCCGACGCGTTGACCCCGGCCCTCTATCCCCTGGTGGTGAAAAGCGAATACTTCCGGCTCGAGGTGATTAACCAGCAGGTGACCGATTCGAAAAGCAAGGCTAAAATAACGCTGTCAGAATACATCGGGGAACATCCTCCCACCACGCTTTCCGGGATTCTCAGGGGATATACTCTCGGACTTCCGGGGAAAATTATCGGCGCCATCCGGGGAAAAAACAAACAGGAAACAAAAAAAACGACTTCAAGGCACCATTCGCCGGCAACCATTTTGTCCACCACCTCTTCCGTTCCCGGTCTCCGGCTATCGGTGGTTGGTCCGTCCGATGGCGATTCTGCCTCCGAGGAACTTACCCCTGACGAGAAATCGAAGATCGGGGCCATTGCCAACTGTATCAAAGCGGAGATCAAAAAGGGGTCGGTCAATCTGCTCGAGATCAGCGTAAATATGAACGATCCGCTGGTGGCGAAGGATCTGGCCGGCTCGGTGGTGACCACCCTTACCCGGTACATTATCGATTACCGCACAAGGAAGGTCAAGAACGACCGTGAATTCATAGAGGAGCTGTACGCCGAAGCTGAGAAAAAGTACAAGCGGGCACAGCAGTCGCTGGCATCGTACCACGACCGGAACCAGAATGTGGTGCTGTCGTCGGCCCGCATCGAGGGGGAGAGCCTTCAGGCAGACTACAACCTCGCTTTCAATGTGTACAACAGCCTTGCGCAGCTCCTTGAACAGGCCAAGATCAATGTGCAGGAAAATACCCCCGTGTTTACCATGATCGAGCCCCCGTCGGATGCCGCGATGACCAGTTCAGGCAGTACGATTATGATGATCATGATCTTTTTGGGGATATTGGCCGGAGTGGGCGTTGTGTTCGGAAAACCGGCCCTGGCGAAATTCAGAAAAACCCTGCTGGAAGCCGACAAAAATTAATCACAATCTGCAACCTGCAACCTGAAACCTGAAACCTGAAACCTGAAACCTGAAACCTGAAACCTGAAACTTGAAACCTTATTTCTTATTCCTTCTCTCGGTTCCCACGATCCCGGTTGATCTGCGGTTCCTGGTGATCCTCACCATTTTTCTTTCGGTGGCGGCGTTTGTGATGAGTGCCTTCTCGGTGTTTTTATTCTTCAAATTTTACCGTGATACCATCAAGCCCCTGCCAATCCTGATGCACAGTGTTACCGAAAACAGCATCTCCCTTCGGCTGGTCAACAGCGGCAACAGCCCGTTTTTCATCTCGAAGTTTTATGTTACCAAAGATGGAAAAGTTTCGGGCTCCATCGCCGATTTCCTCCCCCTGGTGGATGAGGATACCGGCTATCTCTCCCTTTCGATCATCCGCGAAGGAATGAAGGTGATGCCCGAACAGTCGGTCAAGATCTTCGAGTTCGACCTCACCTGGTTCGATGCAGGGGTTGACCTGGAGAAGATCCGCGACATCATCCGCCATTTAGACGGGCTGACTTTTGAAGTGCAGTGTCAGGACATTGGGAAACGGTATAAGACCACTGTGAGGAAGAGTCTTGCTTTAGAAAGTGATAAAGTAATGAAGTAATGGAGTAATGAAAAAAATATTAAATTGTAATTCATAATTCGTAATTCTTAATTCCCTTGCAACGCACCATTCCTCATTATCTCATCTCCGTAGCTGATGCCTTCATCGTTATCCTGGCTGTATGGCTGGCGTATTTGCTGAGGTTCAACTTTGACATCCCGGCGTCGGAGATAGCCGAAATACCCATGGTGCTGGGATCCATCACCGTGGTGAGGGTACTGCTCCTCTTATCCAACCGGAGCTATATCGGCATTGACAGGCACGAAGGGCTTACCGATACCTTCAAATTCATCCTGATCCTCATCCTGGGCAGCTTCATCTTCATCCTGGCCGATTTCATCAGCTATTACCTGGTCAACCAGCGGCTATTCATCCCCCTTACCATCATCATCCTTGAATTTCTGATCACCACGGTATTGCTGCTGTTTTTCCGCAGCCTTATCAACGGCGAAAAAGCCGGGATGAATTTAAAAAGCGCTTCTGAAAAAAATGTTAAAGCCATTGATTTTCCCCTGCCTCCGGCTTTTTGTAGCACCGTTGCCGGAAAACGGATCCTGATCACCGGTGCGAACAGTAACATGGGGCGTGAAATGACGGCACTGCTTATCCGCTGCCGACCTGCCGAACTCATCCTGGCCGATGCAATTGAACAAGCACTTGAAAAGCCGGAACTGATCAAAGCCGGATATCCCGGGGTGAAGATCACGATCTGTCAACTGGAGACGGCTGATATAAAAGGCCTGGAAGAACTGGTTGCACAGCACAGCCCCCACCTGGTGATCCATGCCGGGATGTCATCACCTGAAAACAAGCTCGATCAGGCGCGGAAGATCATTCTTCAGTCAGGAAAATCAATGGATCCTGAAACTTGAAACCTGAAACCTGAAACCTGAAACCTGAAACCTGAAACCTGAAACCTGAAACTTGAAACCTGCAACCCACAATCTGCAACACCCACTGTACCCTACACCTGATGTCTCATCCTGAACATATCATTACTGCTGGGAAACCGGTTATCGGCGATCAACTTATAGGCCGGCAGAAAGAGATTGGTTTGATCAACCATTATCTCGATTCAGGTCAGAGTGTGGTGTTGATTGCGCCACGACGGTATGGAAAAACCTCGCTGTTACTCGAAATACTCCGGCAACGGAAAAGTGCCGGAAACTACACCGCATCGGTCGATTTCTTCGCCATCGCCAGTATTCTTGCCCTTGCAGCAGAAATCACCGCACAGGTGCTCTCCAATAAAAAATGGACCTGGTCGGTATATCAGCTTCGAACGCAACTCTTTGAATTGCTTAAAAACTTGCAATTCAGGCAAACCGTCGACCAGTATGACTTTATTTTAGGTTTTGGAAATGCACAGCCCGACGAGTGGCAATTGTTATCAGAAAGTTTAAAACTGATCGATAATTTTGCAGGTGAAAACAATCGTAACATTGTTTGCGGATTCGATGAATTCGGTGATCTGGAAAAACTGGATGGCGATAAAATTGTGAAGTTATTCCGTTCGATCATCCAATTGCAAAAAAACAGCGCTTATCTGTTTGCAGGAAGTTATGAATCGGTGATGACGCGGATTTTCAGCTCCCGTTCCTCGCCTTTTCTTCGTTTCGCACGGATCATCCACCTGGGGCCTGTTGATAAGGATGCATTCAGGATTTTTATCAACGGTGTATTTGGTCACAATCAGGTACAACATGGGGAGTCGCTTACCGATGAAATTCTGACTTATACCGGCGGCCATCCCTATTATACCCAGTTGCTGGCACAACAGGCGATATTTATACAATCGACTAACAAAAGCAAACCCATACCGTTCGAACGGGTTCTTGACGAGGTACTCTCCCTCGAAAACGACTATCTTGAAAAAATGTGGGAGGCCATATCGGCTAACCGGCAGCAAAAAACCGTGCTCCTGGCCATTGCCGAGGGTACCGAGGCGTTATATTCCCATCTCGATCGCAATCGCATCAATGTTTCCCGCACCCTGAAGCAACTCTCAGGATCCGGACTGGTGATAACCAAACCAACGCCCACGCTTACCGATCCTCTTTTCAGGACATGGCTGAGAAAACGGGTTCTGAAAATGTAAATCTGAACCTGCAACCTGCAACCTGAAACCTGAAACCTGCAACCTTAACCGGAGCTCGGCGGAGCCAAACTTGAATCTAAAATCAGTATCATGAAACTCACACTAGTAATCAAAAAAGGTAAAAGTGGTTACCTTATTGGGCAGTTGAAAGAATTACCTGCCGTTTTTACCCAAGGGCTAACTGTCGAAGAGGTAAAAGAAAATATAGTTGATTCTCTTGAAATGTATTTGGAAGATATCCGGGAACAATATCTCCCTGAGGGTGAGATGCTGCAGGAAGAGGAATTAACATTCGCATGACCCGATGAAAAGGATCAAGTTTATAAAGTTCCTGAATGAACATAACTGTGGTTTCGTAAAGCATGGCGGCAAACACGATAAGTATATGAATCATGGAAATGGGAAACGAACAAATATACCCCGGCATCCCGATATTGATGAGGATATCTGTAGGTTGATATGTAGGCAATTGGAAATTCCAAAACCTTGAGCCATGGAAAAAAAGGGGCCCGCATCCCGCAGACCCCCTTCTCAAAATGAGTGATCCCTATCTAAAGGGTAATAGAAAGCTCGGCCGTATGACCGGGGGTATCGGTGGCTTTGGCAAGGACGGTTAATGGTTTCAGGTTTCAGGTTACAGGTTACAGGTTTCAGGTTGCAGGTTTCAAGTTTCAGGTTTCAAGTTTGAAAGAGAGATGAAGATTGAAAGGTTTGAGGATTTAGAGGTTTGGAAAGAAGCGAGAGACCTTTGTATAATTATTAAAGAGATTACCACTACCGAGAGTTTTTCTAAAGATTTCAGATTCAGAGACCAGATAAAGGCTTCATCCGGGTCAATAATGGATAACATCGCTGAAGGGTTTGAACGAGATGGCAAGAAGGAGTTCATTCAATTTCTAAGCATCGCAAAAAGCTCCTGCGGCGAAACACGCTCACAATGTTACAGAGCATTTGATTATTCATATATTTCCAAAGAAGCATTAGATCAACTTTTGGAAAGAACCATAAAACTCAGTAAAAAACTCGCCAGCCTTATTAATTATCTCAAATCCTCTGAAATAAAGGGAACCAAATATCGCTGAAAAAAGTTTCAAGTTTCAAGTTTCAAGTTTAACCTGAGACCTGCAACCTGCAACCTGAAACCTGCAACCTGAGACCTACAACCTGCAACCTGAAACCTTCAACCTGCAACCTATTTTATGTTACCCAAGGACGAATCACAAAAAGTAGAATTCAAATTGATCTGGAAGGATGAATTTTTGAAGCAACTTTGCGGATTTGCGAATTCGCAAGGTGGTTCGCTGTATTTGGGTATTAGTGATTCAGGAAAAGTTGTTGGACTTCAAAATGCAACAAGATTACTTGAAGAAATTCCAAATAAGGGAGCAAATCTATTGGGAATAATATTGAAAGTGGATTTGCTTTTTGAGAACAAGCTGCCTTATCTTATGATTAGCGTGCCTAAGAGTCAACAACCTGTCAGCTTACGAGGCAAATATTATGTAAGAAGCGGCACGACCATTCAAGAACTGAACGGACCCTCATTGCAGAACTTCTTGATGAAAAGGAACAATCTTACCTGGGATGAAATCGGGGTACCATATGCATCGTTTAAAGATATCGATATTTCAACGGTTCATCGGTTTATTGAGTTGGCAATTTCTGCCAATCGATTACATCCGGATGCCCGAAATTCATCTCTCCCGAGCCTTTTCGAGAATCTTCATCTTTTGGATGATTCAAAGCAAATAAAAAGAGTTGCTTTATTAGCCTTTGCAACCGACCCTGTGAAGTTTTTTCCATCGATGTATGCTAAAATCGGACGATTTGTCAGCGAAACCAACATTATTGTTCAGGATGTCATTGAGGGCAACCTGTTCACGATGATTGAGAATATCATGGATATTCTAAAAGCAAAATATTTGAAATCGGTCATTTCATACAATGGAATACACCGTGAAGAACAGTTGGAATACCCGGTAAGGGCTTTGCGTGAAGCAATACTGAATGCCCTGATTCATCGTGATTACACAGGCGCGGTGACTCAAATACGTGTGAACAACGAAAGTCTTGAAATCTGGAATGCCGGTTTGCTTCCGGAAGAATTAAAAATCGAAATGCTATACAAACAGCATGCCTCAATACCACGAAACAGAAGTCTGGCCAATATGTTTTTCAGGGCAGGTTATATTGAGTCGTGGGGACGGGGAACGATTGCCATAGCTCAGGAATGCAAGGCATATGGATTACCAGCGCCAACATTCAATGAACAATTTGGTGGTTTTACCATTGGATTTTATAAACCGGAGAGTAAGGCCCCCTCAGTTACCCCGCAAGTTACCCCGCAAGTTACCCCGCAAGTTACCCCGCAAGTCGCCGCATTAGTTATTGCCATTCAAGGAGAGATGACAAGACAAGAATTGCAGGTGAAAATTGGATTATCAGACAGAGAATATTTTAGGAGAGAATACCTTAAACCAGCATTAGAGTTGGGGCTAATTGAAATGACCCTACCAGATAAGCCCAATAGTAAAAATCAAAAATACAGGCTAACTCAAATAACCCGAAACTGTCAAGTTTCAAGTTTCAAGTTTCAAGTTTAACCTGCAACCTGCAACCTGCAACCTGAAACTTGAAACCAAAAAAGGGAGAACGTCTCCGCCCTCCCTTTGCATGAAAATGGTCCCTATCTAAAGGGTAATAGAAAGCTCGGCCGTATGGCCGGGGGTATCGGTGGCTTTGGCAAGGATGGTGGTCCCTGCTACATCCGGTACAGCTACGGTGGCGGTGAACTCATAATTTCCCGTGGCCATGTTAAGCACACAGGCTCCCCCTTCGATCGTGAAGCCGTCGGCATCGATGATTTGAAGGGTCACCCCGGCAAGCTGAAAATCGTCGCCTGCCACCACGCTGATCCGGTCGCCCGGGTTGCCATGATAGGCCGATGCAATGATCTGTTCGACAAAGGGCGGTTTAAGCCAATCGGTCAGCGCCAGAATGTAGGGCGACAAGCCATCGCGCGACCTGGCCGTATAGGCGGCCAGCATATCCGGATCCTGCAGGATGTTTTTGGCATAGCGCGAGGCAAGCATGAACCTGCGGCGCGCAGCCACCTGGTTTTCGGTCGGACCCGTTTTGGGCCGCTTGGGCGGAATTGCCATGACACTGTGGCCAAAGCGGTTCCTGAATACTACCTGATCGCCAAATTTGCCCCGGTAGTTCTTCGTAATTGCATTTGATTTTGTGATTGACATAATGTTAAGATTTAAAGGTGAATAAATGCGATCCTGGCCGGGATCTGGTTGACTAATTGTACAAGTAGTTTCTTGGTTTCAGGTTTCAGGTTACAGGTTTCAGGTTTCAGGATTTTTTTTTGAACTTTAAACTTGAAACCTGAAACGTGAGACAATTACAATAACAATTATCCCCATAATAATCCACGGTATCTTGCTAAGCCATCCTGCTTCCGCTTTAACGAGTTTGATTTTCTCAACCGGGATTCTGAGTTCGCGTACGATGGTGTCGGCTTTACATTTTCCTTTAATGTGGATGGTGTCGTTGATCCTGACCAGCTTTATTTCGAGCCGAGCGCGTGAGATGGTTACCGTATCGGTGAGGCGCATGATTGAAAGTGCAGTATCAGCCACCACCGGCGATCGAATGATGGTGTCGCGGATCAGCAAGGTGTCGGCCAGTTTCAACTCAGGATGATGTGCGACCAGGCGCTGGAGACGAGTCTGCGGACTGCAGGAAAAGAGTAATAAAGTAATAGAGTAATAAAGTAATGGAGTAATGGAGAAAAAAGTGATGAAGTAATGAAGTAATGAAGTAATGAAGGATTGTGTTTTCATAAAATATTTTTTTAAATGGTTTTTTGTCACGCGTCACGCGTCACGTGTCACGTGTCACGAAATTTGTCCAGTCGGTTCATCCAACCTTTAATGAACCGAGATTGAGAGGGATCGTTCCGCACGATTTGCCTGATAAACTCCAGCCTCTGTTCGAAAACCTGTTGGTGAAATATTGCCGGATCGGCCTGATTGACTGCCCTGATCGTTTTGGGGCCAACATAGCCGTCGGGGTTAATACCCAGGATCCGCTGGGGAATGATGATCCCCCATTTGCCGCTGCACCAGCACCAATCAACGACAATTTCGGCTACGGGCTGGCTTTCAATTTCATCGGCCCGCCAGCGGTTCCAGTAGAAATAACGCACCACCTTTTTAACATCGTTGCGGGTTAGCAAAAGGAGATCATCGGGATCAACATCCTCATCGCCATCCTTGTCGTACCCAACCCGCCTCCAGGTCGAAAGTGTGACACCCATGTTCGTCGCCCCACCCCGGTCAACCCGGTCGTTGGTATAGCCTCCCTCGAGTAGAAGAAGCAGGTTTGCATATTTTTCGAAATTTGCCATATGAAAGGAATTACCAATGACCAATGACCAATGACCAATGACCAATTTTTTCTTCATTACTCCATCACTTCATTACTCCATCACTTTTAAAAAGGCTATCCGGTGCAAGCAACAGCCCCACAATCGTTGGCAGCAATGCAATGAACTCACCCCCGGTGAGGAGTTTTAAGCAAAGCATTGTCCCGGATGCGATGAGCAGGATCAGGCCGAGCAGTGACGATTTCCAGTTGGTTACCACGCGCGTTTTCATAACCGGCCCCTTTTACGTGTGATATGATTGCTGAGATATTCGTCGATGTCGATTTGACGGTAGAACACCTTCCCCCCGATCTTGCTGTAGGGCAGCAGGCCCTGTTCACGGTAACTGTCGAGGGTTCGTTTTGAGATGCTGAGCATCCTGCATATCTCCTGGGGGTCGAGCCAGTCGTGCCTCGAAGGATTGGGTTTGGCCAGTTTTGCTTCGATGTGCTGCAGGCGTTTTCCGATTTCGGTTAGGCCCTTTTGAATCTGAATGTAATGCTGTGTTTCCATGATGATTTGTTTTTAAGTTGATACATGCAAAATTAGCCCGCCAAAAGGGCGGGCGGTAGTGGCAGGGGGTGGCACCACCCCCGGATAAAATTCAGTGAATGAAGGAATTAAATCAGTTATTTTTTTTCAGTTTTTGGGAATTATTCCTGATTTTTCCAAAAGCGGCACAAATGCGGTCGAGGGTTTCGGGGGTGGGGGCATCAAAATGGTTCTTCAGGCTGCCCGCGCTGATATCGTGCTGGTGGGGGGTGCTGAAACAGCCGGCAACCAAACGGCAAAGCTTTTCTTTGTTCCTGAGGTCAAATACCCGCGAGTCAAAAAACATCCGGAGAGTGGCTCCCAGCTCGGGGACATTGACACGGATGGTTATTTTTTCATGCACCTGTTTTGAGGCAGGTGGCTGGGTAAGTACCGGGAAAAATTCGACCAAATAATACAATCCATGCAATTCATCGAGCAATTCCTCGCCAATGAGGCGCCACATGTTGGCATAGCGATGGGTTGACCGGATGAGATGTTGCTGCGTGTTTGCATCCGGCGCAGGACCCTGGCCGGAATCGAACTTTGGGCGGCAAAAGCCCCAGCGGGTGCGATGGTAAGCGGGATCACTCCCGGGTTTATCCTCCCCGGCCAGCGGGATGGTGACTGAGGCATAACTGCGGCACCGGATAATGGCCTGCCTGACAAACAACCGCCTGGCCTGAGTTTCCATCTCAACCTGGGGCTCAAGAAGTTTGGCCATCAGGTTGTTCTTCAGGTGATACAGGTAATGGGTGAAGGTGGTCAGCGATTTGAACCCGTTCACCCCGGTCATGGTGGGGCACGCATTTTCCAGGCCGTCGTTATTGTTCGACGGGAAACTGTAGCTGATCACGATGGATGCAGCCGTGTGTAGGTCACTGAAGATTTCATTCAGCAGATACGGAAAAGAGTCAATGTATTTCATGGCTTTTCAGATATTGGTTTCTACTGCTTAATCAGGTTTTTTTGAAAAGGTAAGGGGTCATTATGCAATTTTTAACACTTTTTAACATTATTTAGCAGATTATTGCATTTATCTGCAAGAATTCAAAATGACTCCTTCCATCATCGAATAAGGATTTGATATGCATTGGTCAATATGCGGATATGGATTCGTCAGTTAAGGAACAGCTAAGAAATAACCAAAGAATAAGGAGCATTCAATCAACCTGAAACCTGAAACATGAGACTTGGAACATGATGGACCCAAAGTTCAACGGACTCATCCTCTTTCCAAATAAGACCGATTCGCCTACTCAAACTCACTTGTAAGCCTCCCCGAACTTCGGCCATTTAAAATTAGCAATAATTAGAAAAAGTTTAATTTTAAATGTCGAAAAAAAGCTATGAAAAAGACTCGGTTCTCAGAGGCACAAATTGTGTCTATCTTAAAGAAGCACGAGGCGGGGATGAAATTTACAACCTTGGGGCTCAGTCACATGTCCAGGTATCATTTGAAGTCCCTGAATACACAGCTGAAGTAGATGGTATTGGCACATTAAGATTTCTTGATGCTATCAGGGAAAATAAATTGAAAACAAAATTTTACCAGGCAAGTACATCTGAATTATATGGTCTTGTTCAGGAAGTTCCACAGACCGAAAAAACACCATTTTATCCACGTAGCCCATATGCTGCCGCTAAGCTTTACTCTTTTTGGATTACAAAAAATTATCGCGAAGCCTACAATCTATTTGCCTCCAATGGCATTCTCTTCAATCATGAATCTGAAAGAAGGGGTAAAACTTTTGTAACTCGAAAAATTTCAGTTGCAGTCTCTAAAATCATCCTTGGATTACAAGAAACTTTATTAATGGGTAATCTTGATTCGAAAAGGGATTGGGGATATGCGCTCGAATTCGTTGAAGGTATGTGGCGCATTATGCAAGCAGAAGACCCCGACGATTTTATTTTAGCAACAAACGAAACACATACTGTAAGGGAATTTATTGAAGAATCATTCAAAGTACTTCAAGAGGAAATAATATGGGAAGGATCTGGAATTAATGAAGTTGGAAGGCAAAAATCAACAGGTAGAGTAGTAGTTGGAATAGATAGCAAGTACTTCAGACCTACTGAAGTTGACTTGCTCATTGGTGACTATTCAAAAGCAAAAAGCATACTTGGGTGGGAACCTAAAACTACTTTTCATGATTTGGTTAATATCATGGTGACCTCAGACTATGATAAAATCAAAAACAGAAACGAATAAAATTATGGCCTTACTTGGCCTATGATGGATTATGAAAACAATTTAAAGCCTATAAGTGCCCTCAATGTTGCACTCCTCGCTGGATTAGCGAAACACGAAATGTAAAGAACTTAAATTTTCATTCTGAAGCTTATGCACGAACATTTCGATTTAATCATAGAACCTGGTAGGCCCGAAAAAAACTTCTGGCGCTATTTGTGGCGCTACCGGGAATTATTTTATATACTAGTGTATTGACAAATTAATATATTAACATTATCTTTGTGGGATAAAAACCACAAAGCCATGACAAAGGTAACATTAAAATTAAAGTCAAAAGAACGTGAGTTTCTTAATAACTTGACAAAAACCGGCAATCGTAATTCCCGGGAATTTGAAAGAGCCTATGTATTATTGGCTCTTGACAAAGGGAAGAAGCACGAGGAGATCTCAGAGTTTTATAACGTTAGCAGAATTACTATTTGGAGAGTTAAGAACAAGTATTTGGAAGCCGGTGTCGAAGAAGCCATTAAAGATGAACCACGTCCCGGTCAGCCAATAAAATACAGCGAAACTGACAATGCCGAGATCATTGCAATGGCTTGCTCACAGGCACCCGATGGACGAGCACGATGGACAATACGGCTACTTGAAAAGACATTGAAAGAAAAGAAAGGTATGGAGTCCATCAGTCGTGAAACAATCCGGTTGTTGCTAAAAAAAACGAATGTAAGCCTTGGTTGAAAAAAATGTGGTGTATAACGGAAATCACAAAGGAATACAGAAAGCGAATGTACCGACTATTGAATTTGTATAATAAACCCTATAATCCTTCAATACCGGTGGTGTGTTTTGATGAAAAAAACAAACAATTACTGGAGGACTCCCGGCACCCTATACCAATGAGACCTGGTCAGGCCCGGAAGTACGATTATGAATACCGTCGAAATGGAACATGCAATATTTTTGTCGCTGTTGAACCTAAGGCGGGAAAGCATCATGTCAAAGTTACTAACCACCGAACACGAAAAGACTTTGCTTTGTTTATGAAATGGCTCATTGATAAGAAATATAAGAAGGCAAAAAAGGTGATGTTGGTTCTTGACAACTTAAACACACATTTCAAGAAATCCTTTTACGAAAACTTTTCCAGCAAGGAATGTGAAAGGTTGTTGAAAAAAATCAAGTTTGTTTATACTCCAAAACATGCGAGTTGGTTAAATATGGCTGAGATAGATATAAATTTACTGGATCACGAATGCCTGGACAGAAATATCGGTAATCGGATTGAACTTGAAAGGCAAGTCCTGATATGGTGTAAATCGAATACTGCTGATAAGAGAAAAATAAATTGGAGTTTTACCCGATATAAAGCAGACAAAAAACTATCAAATTATTACGTTTCATAATTAATTTGTCTTGACACTAGCATGTTGCGATATTAAAGTTCGATACAAGCAAACTGTAATTGGTATTGTAGTTCAAAAAAAGCATTAAAATTATAACATAGCAATAAATTTATCTTTTTAATTATGCATCTATGTATAAAGAAATCGAAAAATGTAGAATTTCTGGAAGTAGTAATCTTATTACTGTACTGTCTCTTGGGGAACAATATTTGACTGGTGTTTTCCCAAAATCACCAGATGAAAATGTGACCAAAGGTCCTCTGGATTTGGTTTGGTGTCCCGACAGTGGGTTACTTCAAATGAAGCATTCATATAGCCTTGATGAAATGTATGGAGATAATTATGGGTATCGCTCGGGCTTAAATGCTTCTATGGTAAGTCATTTGCGTAATAAGATTCATTTTCTGGAACGATTAGCAAATCTTAAAGAAAATGATCTTGTAATTGATATTGGAAGTAACGATGCTACGGCACTAAAAGCATATAGTGGGAATTTTAAGAAAGTTGGTGTTGATCCCACAGGTATTAAGTTTAAGGAATACTATACTGATGATATTTTATTGATTCCTGATTTCTTTTCCGCAGAAGGTTTTAAAAATGTTTTTCCTGACGATAAAGCAAAAATCATTACATCCATTGCAATGTTTTATGATCTAGAAAGGCCTGTGGACTTCGTACAAGACATCGAAAAATGTTTAGCTGATGACGGCATTTGGCATTTTGAGCAAAGCTATATGCCCTCGATGTTGCGCACCAATGCTTATGATACAGTTTGTCACGAACATCTGGAATTTTACTCATTCAAAGTAGTAAAAAACTTGTTAGAAAGATGCGGCATGAGAGTAATTGATGTGCAGATGAATGCAATCAATGGTGGAAGTTTTGCTGTAACTGCTTCAAAAATGGAGGCACATTATAAGTCAAATTTACCTATTATCAATTGGATGATTCAACAGGAAGACGAAATAGGATTAGATACCCCAAAACCCTATCGTGATTTTGAAGAGAGGGTTTTTAAACATCGTAAAAACTTGACCGATTTAATTAATGCATTAGTCGCAGACAATAAAAAGATATTTGGGTATGGAGCATCCACAAAAGGGAATGTTTTGTTACAGTTTTGCGGATTCACTACAAAGCAAATTCCCTTTATTGCTGAGGTGAATGAGAACAAATTTGGAGCATATACACCAGGAACACACGTACCAATAATTTCAGAGAAAGATGCTCATATCATGAAGCCAGATTATTTTTTGGTTTTACCTTGGCATTTTAAACATTCTATACTTGAAAGAGAAAAGGAATATCTTGAAAGAGGTGGAAAATTTATTTTCCCTTTGCCAGAGATAGAAATTATTTAGCGATCAAATATTTATGCCTCAAATTCCAAAGTAATTATTTTTAGATCGAGGGGACAAAATTGATTCTGTAGATAATCAATCTAACGCTATACATCAACTCCAACTCCAAATCCAAATATTAATTTTCAACATGAAACTTATTGACGATCAATTCGATTTAATCATAGAACCAGGAAGATCCGAAAAAAACTACTGGCACGATTTGTGGCGTTATCGGGAACTTTTATATATACTTTCCTGGCGCGATATTAAAGTTCGTTATAAACAAACTGTAATTGGGCTTGCCTGGAGTATTATACGGCCATTGCTCACCATGTTGGTTTTCACGATTGTGTTTGGCAAACTGGCAAAACTGCCATCCGAAGGAACAACACCATACGCAATATTGGTTTTTGCAGGTTTACTTCCTTGGCAGTTCTTCTCAAACGCACTTACAGAGAGCAGCAATAGCCTTATTGGAAATGCAAATCTGATTTCAAAGGTATATTTCCCAAGATTAATTATCCCTGCCAGCTCTATTATAACCAGCTTTATTGACTTACTCATTTCATTTGTAATTTTGATCGGGTTAATGGTTTATTATCGGTTTCAGCCTTCCTGGCAAATTGTATTTATGCCGGTTTTCATAATTATGGCTTTTCTATCATCGTTTGGAACGGGGTTATGGCTTACGACTATGAACGTCAAATTTCGTGATTTCCGATATATTGTTCCCTTCATTGTCCAACTTGGTTTGTATATTTCACCGGTAGGATTCAGCAGTAGTGTCATTCCAGAGAAATGGAGACTTTTATACTCTTTAAACCCCATGGTCGGAGTAATTGACGGCTTTAGATGGTGCATTCTCGGAGGTGAAAGTAAAATTTATATGACTGGATTTTTACTTTCACTTGGTCTAATCTTATTTTTAATGTGGTATTCAATACGATATTTTAGAAAAATGGAAAAAGCATTTGCCGACTATATTTAACATAAAACGCATCTAAAAAATGAAATACATTTTATAAATTTAGACTTTCAAAAGTAATGTCAGATATTTTAATCAGAGCCGAAAATTTAGGGAAAAGTTATATAATCGGCCACGAAAAACAAGAACCATACACAGCGTTGCGCGATGTGTTGGCCAATAAAGCAAAACAAATAGTAGGAAAAACACAACAAATACTTCATGGAGGGCAGCTTATATCAGGAAATGAACTTGAGGAATTTTGGGCATTAAGAAATATTAACCTCGAGATAAAACAGGGTGATCGTTTTGGCATTATCGGCCGTAACGGAGCTGGCAAAAGCACGTTGTTAAAAATCATCAGTCGAATTACAGAGCCTTCAACAGGCAGGTTACAAATCAAAGGCAGGGTTTCCAGCTTACTTGAAGTTGGTACTGGTTTTCACCCTGAATTGTCAGGTCGTGAAAATATTTATCTCAATGGAGCAATCCTTGGAATGAAGCGAAAAGAAATTCAACTAAAATTTGATGAAATTGTAGATTTTTCAGGTGTTGAAAAATTTTTAGACACCCCGGTAAAGCGCTACTCTAGTGGAATGTATGTTCGTTTGGCATTTGCAGTTGCAGCTCATCTTGAAACTGAAATTTTAGTTATTGATGAAGTACTGGCTGTTGGCGATGGGGAATTCCAGAAGAAATGCCTTGTAAAGATAGACGATATGAATAAAGGTCAAGGACGAACGGTTTTGTTTGTAAGTCACAATATGGTAGCATTAAGGTCCTTATGCCAGCAAGCGGTTTTATTAAATAAAGGAAGAGTCGTAGCAATTGGAGCTTCTCAAGATATAATCAATGAGTATATACACGATAAACAAGAAACAACAAATTCTATTGTAATGTTGGTGCCGCTTTTGGATGCAAACGTATCTTTTACTAAAATATGGTTAACCGATAGACAAGGAAACCTCTCTTCAGACGTACTTGTACAGGATTCATTTATAATTGGATTGGAGTTTAGAGTATTACAACACACTAAAAATACTGAAATATCTATTGTTTTATCAAATTCAAACGGAGTAAATGTATTGTTTAGTAGTTTATCTGATTGCAGTGATGATAGGGCATTTGCAGAACTTAACCCAGGTTTATATCAAGCTTCAGTATGCTTTCAGGGGAATTTTTTTGTTCCTGATACGTATACTGTTAGAATATCTGCACACTATCCGAACGAACTGAATATTGACACGCGTGAAAATGTGTTTTCCTTAAATATCATTGAGACCGGTTCCACAATGGCGCGTTTTGGAACGGCCGCAAAGTATTGGAGTTGTGTTTTAGGAGGGGCAAAGTGGAATTTGAATTTAAAAAATGAAATAAATCACATACTAAAATAAATGTTTTGAAGGGGATGTTTGATAAATTTCTAATTGACAGTTAATGCATTTATAATGTTATAAAGCTAAATGGAGAAATGAATGATAGAAATGTATTGAATAAAATGAAACGCAGTATTGTAAATGCTGCAGTAAATGCAGGAGAGGGACATATTGCCAGTGCTTTTTCAATTCTTGATATTTTATGGATTTTATATGATAGAATATTGAATTTGTCATCAATTCGGTCTCGAAGCTTGGAGCGCGAAAGGTTTATTTTAAGCAAAGGCCATGCCTCCATGGCCTTATATGCTGTATTAGCTGAAAAAGGATTTATTTCACTTTCAGAATTGGAAAATAATTTTTGTAAATTCTCCGGTATCCTTGGTGGGCACCCCGATGCAAATAAAATACCCGGAATTGAAGCGTCAACCGGGTCACTTGGGCACGGGCTACCGATTGCAGTAGGAATTGCCTTGGGCTATAAAATTAAAAGTATACATCAACGGGTTTTTGCGCTTGTTGGGGATGGAGAATGCAATGAAGGCACTATTTGGGAATCAGCACTATTAGCATCACAGCATGACCTTAACAATTTATGTTGTATTGTTGATTATAATCATTCCACTGATCGTGCTTTGAGTTTAAATAACCTAGCCTCCAAATTTGAATCATTTGGTTGGGCAACTTGTGTAATCAATGGGCATGAACATCAGGAAATACTAAATGCCTTAAAAAAAACTGACTCTTTAAAGCCTATTGCAATAATAGCAAATACCATAAAAGGAAAAGGATGCCAACGTATGGAAAATGAGCCGGCTTGGCATCATCGGGCACCGAACAAAATAGAATTAAGTGAAATATTAATTGAATTAGCTTAATGTTATCATGCGCAAACAACTTGTAAATTCAGTAGAAAAAGTGCTGGGAAATGATATTGATGCTATATTGCTCTTAGGAGATATTGGCGTTTTTGGCTTTCGAAATGCTTTCATTAATTATCCCAATCGAGTGTTTAATATCGGTATTCTTGAACAGGCAACAATAAGCGTTGCAGCAGGCTTAGCTAAGTCTGGTTTAACTCCTATTGTCCATACAATAGCACCTTTTTTAGTAGAACGATGTTTTGAACAACTTAAAATCGATTTTGGTTATCAACAACTTGGTGGAAACTTTATTAGTGTCGGGAATTCCTATGACTATGCTTCTTTGGGATGTACACACCATTGTCCGGCCGATGTTGGATTACTTAAGTCAATACCAAATTTTGAAATTATTGTTCCTGGAACTGCAGCAGAATTTGATACTCTTTTCAACCAAACGTATTCAAATAATAATCCCACTTATTTCCGATTAAGTGAGCAACAAAATAATTTAAACTTTGAAGTCGTCTTTGGTAAGGCCAATATTATCAAAATAGGCACTCAAGCTACTATAATTGCTGTTGGAACAGCCCTTCAATCTCTTTATGATGCTGTAAAACACATGGATGTTACAATTTTGTATTACTCGACTACTGCGCCTTTTGATAGCGAGTCCCTAATTAATAATATTGTGCCTTCACGCAAGGTCATATTATGTGAACCATATTATGAAGGAGCTCTTGATTATGACATAATTAAATCTATGAACTGCAAACCTTTTTCGCTTCTGCATATCGGGGTTCCACATAAGTTTATGACAAATTATGGGAAAATGGAAGAACATAATAGTGAAAATGGATTGACAGTAAATTCAATTTATGAAAAAATTAAACATTTTATCAATGAGTAAACTATTAGAATTATTAGAATCTGATGCAAAATTAGTATTAGAAAAAATAGACTTCAGTGAATTGAATAACAAAAAGATATTATTAACAGGCGCTTCTGGTCTATTAGGGACTCATTTGCTTGTAGCTTTATTTCTACTTAATAAATCTAATAATCTTAACATTGAGGTTTCGGCAGTTATAAGGTCAAAACCACTTTCAATTCATGAGGAGCTTTTTGGAGAGAAAAATATAACAATGTTGTCAGGTGATTTAACCTCTTCTGATTTCTTAAAAGAAATACCAATATCAGATTATATTATTCATTCAGCAGGCTACGCTCAACCGTCTATTTTTATGTCAAACCCTATTAAAACTATTCAGTTAAATACATCTACCACAATTGAATTACTAAATAGGCTTAATAAAAATGGGAAGTTTGTATTTATGAGTTCAAGTGAAGTTTATAGTGGCCTTGAAAAAGTTCCATTTTCTGAGAACGACATTGGAACTACAAATACGAATCATCCTCGTAGTTGCTATATAGAAGGTAAAAGATGTGGTGAAGCGATTGTTAATGCTTATCGGGAAAATGGAGTAAATGCAAAATCCATCAGATTGTCATTGGCTTATGGTCCTGGTACAAGAACGGATGACAGCAGGGTAATGTCAAACTTTATACAAAAAGCTATAAAAAATAAAAAAATTGAGATGCTTGACAATGGTGCAGCGAAGCGTACTTATTCTTACATATCTGATGTTGTGGAATATGTTTTCCATATATTATTGAAGGGAAGTCAAAATGTTTATAATGTAGGTGGTTATTCAGGGGTCACAATTTCAGAACTAGCAAAAAAAATTGGTTCGATTTACAATATTCCTGTTATTTACCCAACTTTAAATAATGAAGTGAAAGGCTCACCTAAAGAGGTGAAGATTGATATAAGCAGGGCCGAAGCAGAGTTTGGAAAGAAAGCGTATATAAATTTTGATTGTGGCCTAATTAATACAATAAAATGGTATGATGAACTCTTTAAACACAATGAATAAAGAATCAAGAATTTATATAGCCGGCCATACAGGGCTTGTTGGAAGTGCTATTTATAGAAAATTAGTTTCGGAGGGCTATTCGAATTTGTTAGTTCAGACTTCTAAACAGCTGGATTTGCGTATTCAGCAATTAGTTAATAGATTTTTTGAACAGGAAAAACCGGAATATGTTTTTTTTGCCGCTGGAACTGTTGGAGGAATAATGGCTAATATTAGTTATCCTGCGGATTTTATCTATAATAATCTAATTATGATTGCAAACGTTATTAATGCATCATATAATACTGGAACGAAAAAACTTTTGTATCTGGGCAGTAGCTGTATATACCCGAAGAATTCCAATCAACCAATTAAAGAGGAATATTTACTTGGCGGAGTGCTGGAAAATACAAATAAACCTTATGCTATAGCAAAACTAGCTGGCATTGAATTATGTCAGTCGTTTAATAAACAATATGGAACAGATTATATCTGTCTGATGCCAAATAACCTCTTTGGTATAAATGACAACTATGATAGTGAGAATTCACATTTGATAGCTGCATTAATCAGGAAGTATTTTGAAGCAAAACGAAATAATCAATCAGTTATCAAGCTCTGGGGTACGGGGAAAGTACTAAGGGAGGTTTTAAGTTCGGATGAGCTTGCGGAAGCTTGTTTGTTTTTTATGAATAATTATTCCGGCAATGATATCATAAATATTGGCAGCGGAACAGAATATTATGTTTCTGATTTAGCCAATATTATTAAAGAAATATCCGGGTATAATGGAACGGTTGAATATGATACAAGTAAGCCGGATGGAATGTACAGAAAAAAATTGGATACTAGCAGAGCTTCTGCGCTGGGATGGAATTCGAAGGCTGACCTGATTGCAGAATTGTTGAATACTTATAATGATTTTGCCAGGAACTATGAGCATTATTGTTCAAAATAAAACTTTAGTTATATGTGGAAATTACAGGAAAATATTTTAGAAAAAAAAGATAAAGAATACCTTTCTGAATTCATTGAAAAGACAGAAAGATTTACGCAATTTGAAAATGTTAAGGAATTTGAGAAGCTTTGGTCAGCCTGGCAAAAATGTTCTTATTCTACATATGTAAATTCAGGTAGTTCAGCTGATTTAATAATGTTGGATGCTGTAAAAGAATTTTATTGTTTGAAAGATGATACTGAAGTTTTGGTTCCAGCAATTACCTGGACAACAAATATTACTTCAGTTATTCAAACCAGAATGGTTCCAGTTTTTGTTGATATAAATTTGAATGATCTGTCATTCAATTATGAGTTGCTCGAAAAAGCAATAACTTCTAAAACCAAGATCATCTTAATAACCCACTTGATTGGAATTCCTGCAAATATGGATAAAATTAGAGAAATTGCAGAAAGCCATGATCTGATTATTTTAGAAGATTGTTGTGAATCGCATGGGGCAACTTATAAATCAGAAAAGATTGGAAACTTTGGAATTGCGAGTACATTTAGTTTTTATTGGGGTCATCATATGACTACCGTTGAAGGCGGGATGATTTGTACAAAAATAGATGAATTAAATGATTTATTTATACTTAAGCGTTCTCATGGCTTGGCCAGAGAGTTGCACACATCAAAACACCAGTTCTATAAGGACAAATATCCGAATATTGACTTTAATTTTCTATTTCTAACGCATGGATACAATTTTAGAAATACCGAATTGCATGCTGTTATTGGTATTGAGCAAATTAAGCACTTGGATAATTATATTAGCATTAGGAATTCAAATCATATTAAATTTTTAAAAATTATTGAAAATGTAAGCAACAAGTTCTATATGATCAATAATGAAGGTATTTCATCTTTTTGCCTGCCTTTTATATTTAAAAATAATGTTGATAAAAATCTATTAGTGAAGGAGCTTTATAAAGCTGAAATTGAAATTCGACCAATAATAAGTGGTAATTTATTGAATCAGCCTTGTTTTTCGAGATATGGCAAAGCTTCCGATTTTGATTCAGCTCAAATTGTTCATGAAAATGGTTTCTATATCGGAAACAATCAATTTGTCAATGATGAAAGATTAAAATTTCTGAATGATATATTAAAAAAGGTTTTTTAACAATGCATATTCCTGAATTCGAGTATAATTTGATACTTAAAAAGATGCCAATTATATGTGTAGATTTACTAATAATCTTTAATAATAAGTGTTTGTTACTTAAAAGAGATAATGAGCCTGCAAAAGGGCAATATTGGTTTCCGGGTGGTCGAATATTTAAATTGGAAACACTAAAAGATGCCACCATTCGAAAAGCAAAGGAAGAAACAAATCTGGATTGTGAGTTTATAAATATAATATCTGTCGAAGAAACAATATTCAATAAGAATGAAAATATGTTCACCGATGTACACACTGTTAATATTTGTTGTATACTCAGTGAACTTGAATTTGCGAAAAAATCAGGCCTGAAGCAGTTGGAAATTATCTGTCATCAAACTTCGTAATTCGACTTTATATTCTTCGATGTTTTCAAAAAAATTCAGGCATTGTTTT
>Ga0268283_1000371_pt1 | contig 33326 bp, 34 predicted proteins | sample saktaG_13_FD_190140 | JGI IMG/M metagenome (GOLD analysis project Ga0268283, IMG submission 190140) | Saline water microbial communities from Sakinaw Lake, British Columbia, Canada - sak_2013_06_06_36m | ecosystem: Environmental > Aquatic > Non-marine Saline and Alkaline > Saline ... | reverse complement strand
GGAAAAATGGGGAAGTTCATCGAAAAAAAGTATCCCCCCATGTGCCAATCCCACTTCACCGATTTGTGCTTTATGAGACCCTCCGCCGAAGATACTGGAAGGTGTTGACGTATGATGTGGGGATCTAAATGGTCGTTCGGGAGTAAAAGAGGGTTCTTTACCATCGAGAATCTCTAGTTTGGCACATTCGAGCATTTCATCGTTGTGTAGTGGGGGGAGGATGTGTTGAAGCCGTTTGGCAATCATCGACTTTCCGCTTCCCGGAGAACCTTCGAGGAGCAGATTATGCATCCCAGCAGCACAGATGAGGGCGGCACGTTTGGCGTGTTCTTGCCCTTTTATCTCTTTAAAATCAAGAGGATAGTACTGATGATAGAAATAGTTATTTTCGCTGTGTGTTAGGCTTGGAAAAGCAAAGCTTGAGGTGCTGACATGGGCATTTTGATTTTCATTGGAGAGTATTTCGAGGGTTTGAGTGAGGGTACTGGCTCCATAAAAAGCAATATTAGGGATGCGTGAGAGTTTATCGAGAGCGTTTGCGGGGACGATGGCCTTGGTGATGATTCCTTGGTTGGCAAGGGAGAGGATAATGGGGTAAAGAAGGGTGTTTTCACTCACACTTCCATCCAAGCCCAACTCACCAAAGACATACCACCCCTCAAGAGAGCATTTTTGCTCCCCTAAGGCAATGAGTGTTGCAACGGCGAGATCAAAATGGGAGCCCTCTTTACGGATGTCACTGGGGGCTAGATTTATGGTGAGACGTTTGGGTGGAAAGGTAAAGGCGTTGCTGAGTAAGGCGGATTTTACCCGCTCTTTGGACTCAGCGATGGCGGTGTTCGCCATACCTACGATGGTAAAAGCGGGGAGCCCTTTGGTTGCCGTAAATTGGACTTCGACGGTTTTGGCATCAATTCCCTCGAATGTTGCGCAGAGTAATTGTTTCATCGACCACCCCCATTATTAAGTACAACAATTGTAACAAAATAATTTTTTTAGGGAAAAAATATTGCAAAATGCAATAAAATAGGGAGATTTTACTGTTTTTTCTCTTTTAAGGCACGTTTGTACTCTTTTTCAAACTTTTTACGGCGATTGTAAGAGAGTTTTTCAATGAAGAGTTTTCCCTCCAAATGATCCATTTCGTGTTGTATGGCAATGGCTAAAAGTTCATTGGCTTCTAATGTCGATTCATTTCCGTGTCGGTCATGGTAATGGAGCGTAAGTGATTCAAAGCGCTCTATGTCTTCATAGAATCCGGGAACGCTTAAGCACCCTTCTTGGTAGATAGTTGTCCCTTGGGGATTATGGATAACGGGATTAATGATCTCAAGAGTATTTTCTTTAAGCTGATTCCCTTCTTCATCCGGAATACAGAGTATGAGTACACGGATAGGATGGGCAACTTGAATGGCAGCAAGCCCAATACCATTGCTCTCCATCATGGTTTCAAACATATCATCAAGAAGTCCATGGAGTTTATCGTCAAAAAAGGTAACTTTTTTAGAGTGAGCTTTGAGCAGTTTATCGGGATAGGTAAGTATTTGTAGTTTCATGGAAAAGAGTGCCTATGCGTTACAGATGACGTAATGATTCTTTGATTCATTGTTTGCAGCTTCCATAGCATCAAGCGTACATGCGAGGAGGTGTTCTACGGTATGGATTGGATTGATCTCTGCCACACCTATGGCGATGCGAAGGGAGATCTCTTGCTCACCAAGAAAGAAATTGGTGGATGCAACGAGCTCAAACAACCGATCAGCTGCACGTTTGGCACTTTCTATATCAGTATGTTTGAGCATCATTGCAAAGGTTCCGTCTCCATAGTGAGCAACGGTATCGCTGCGTCTGGAGGTTTTAAGCAGTAGCCGTGCAACGGTACGAACCATAAGCTGCTTGGCTTTATCGCTGGTGATTTGAGAGACGGTTATGTTGGATAGACGTACTAAAATAAGTGAGCTTTTATGGCGAAATTCAACCATCATATGCGATTCTTGTGTGAGTTTTGAGATTAGATAGCGCTTATTGTAGACACCAAACTGATCGTCAAAAATTGTCTCATTTTCAACCTGCCGAACAATAGTAGCGGTTTCGTTGTAGAGGTCTTTCAGATGGGAGACTTGTTTTTTTAAGATACTTCCCAATTTTCCAATATCATTGCCAAGAGAGGTAAGAAGATCATTTGCGACTGCCAAAGAGGGGGTATTTTTAATCTCCTCTTTACGTTTGTCGAGAATTTTTTCCATCAGTGTCATATTTTTATAGAGGGTACTGCTGAGTTGCAGAATGCTCTTAATGGACGAAAACCCTTGTTTTAGAGTTTTTTCAAGTTCGATATTTTGTTCAGCTTCATCGCTCTCTTCGAGCTCTAAAACAGAGCCGATCTGATGACGCAAGCTATCGCTTTTGTCTTCGAGTATTCGATCGAAATAGAGAGCGAAGTTATTGGGGGTAGGGGGAAGATTGTCGTTGATTAATGCATTAAGCACTTCTTTGGCAAAAATTTCCAAATCACTGGTAGGATCACTGAGAGACCCGACGTAAATCTGCTTGCTGTCTTGGAGACGTGACGCAGCATGATGTGAATTTTTTTGCTCTTCTATCATAAATTACTCTTTGGCTTCAGCTTTCTCTTTTTGTACAAGTACTTCATCAATGATACCATACTCTACACCCTCTGCGGCTGACATAAAGTTATCACGATCGGTATCTTTTTCAAGTTTTTTGACGGTTTGTCCACAGTTCTTTGCCAAAATCTCATTGAGTTCCGCTTTCATGCGCAAAATTTCTTTGGCTTGGATTTCAATATCCGTTGCCTGACCTTGTGCGCCACCCAGAGGCTGATGGATCATAATGCGTGCATGAGGCAATGCATAACGCTTACCCTTTGTACCCGAACTGAGCAAAAATGCCCCCATTGATGCCGCTTGACCGATACAGATGGTACAAATATCAGGACGGATATAGTTCATCGTATCGTAAATCGCCATCCCAGAGGTGATAACGCCACCCGGAGAGTTGATGTAGAAATAGATGTCTTTTTGAGGATCTTCTGCTTCCAAAAAAAGCATTTGTGCCACGATAGAGGATGAAACTTGATCATTCACCTCACCGCTAAGCATAATAATACGGTCTTTGAGAAGACGCGAGTAGATGTCATACGATCTCTCTCCGCGCCCTGTTTTCTCGATAACGTAAGGGATATAACTCATGTCGATTACTTGATTTTATCGTTAAGTAATTTACTCAACACGCGATCTTCGATCATCGCCATCTGGATCGCTGGAAGGTAGCCTGATTCTTGGTAGTTTTTATAAACCGCCGCAGGATCTTGACCCATTTGCATCGCTTCGAAATAGATAGTTTGCATCAATTCTTGCTCATTGACTACGATATTTTCAGCACGAGCGAGAGCGTCTACGATAAATGTCGCTTTTACTGCACGGCACGCATCGTCACGGAATGTTTCACGGATTGCTTTTACTTTTTCGGCATCATCACGAAGCTCTTGAATTTCTTCTTCGTTCATATCACGCGCTTTTTTATTGAGTGCCATATCCATCTCTTGCTCAACGATGAATTCTGGGAGATCGATAGTAAATGCACTGACAAATGTTTCCATCAAATTTGGTTTGAGCTCGTCGTTGTACAACGCACTCATTGCTTCGGTTTCGAGCTGCTCTTTTACTTTTTCTTTGAGCATATCAACGCTTGCATCGTCAAAGCCCGGAAGCATTTTTTTCGCCAATTCGTCATCAACGACTACCGCTTCTTTGGCTTGGATAGCGTGGATTTTTACTTTGAATTGTGCCGGTTTACCTGCCAGTTTTGCTCCGCCGTAGTTTTCAGGGAAGGTAACATCGATGGTTTTTTCATCCCCTTTTTTCATCCCGATCACTTGCTCTTCAAATCCTGGGATAAATTGACCGCTTCCCAAACGAAGTGAGAAATTTTCTGCTTTCCCCCCCTCAAACGGTTCGCCATCTACAAATCCTTCAAAATCAAGAAGGGCTGAATCACCGCTCTCTAGTGCGCGGTCTTCCTCAATGTTGACGAGAGGTGCTTGCGCCCCTGCCAACTCTTCGATACGTGCCATAATCGCAGCATCTTCAACAGCAGGTTTTGCCACTTCAGGAACCATTGCCGCGTAATCACCTAAAAGGATTGCCGGACGCATAGCGATGCTTACTTCTACATCGATACCGTTCGCAGTTTTTTCAAACTTTGTGATGTTTGGTTCACCGATAAGAGTGTCGCTTGCAATCTCCATTACTTTGAGACCTTCGTTGAGTAAATCACGAAGTGCTTGTGCTTCAGCATCTTGAACAAGGCGTTCACCGTATTGCTTTTTAACCGCACTCAAAGGGACTTTACCTTTACGGAAACCGGCGATTTTTGCCTCTTTACTTAACTGATTAGCAATTTTTTCGACGTTACTGTCGATCGTGTTGCGTGTAATAGCCGCATTGATTTTTGCGTTTGCGGAGTCAATTTTGTTGGTTGTGATTTGCATTTGTATCCTTGTAGGGTTATCTCATGATGAGTAAATGGTGGCAATAGTACCCTAAAAGGGTTAATAAATGGCTGAATAAAAGCTATAACGTGTTAGAGTAATAACATTATTTTAGAACGCCAAAGGAATAAAATCCCTTTGGCTACGCTAGCCGCTATGGCACTAAAGCTTGCCTCATTGAATGAGGCAGATATTTTAACTAAATGAGAGAAGCTATGCCTGATACAATTGAACAGCAACAGTTTGTAAATGCCGTAAAAACAATGATTACTCACGTCGGAGAAGATGTGACGCGTGAGGGATTACTTAAAACTCCTGAACGTGTTTTGAAGGCATACGAATTTATCTATGGCGGTTACAAAGAAGATCCCCAAGCTATTTTAAATTCTGCGATGTTTGAAAGCAGTAACGATGAGATGGTGCTGATTAAAGACATTGAATTTTATTCTACGTGCGAACATCACCTTCTTCCCATTATTGGACGTGCCCATGTAGCGTATATTCCGGATGGAAAAGTTGTGGGGTTATCGAAAATCCCCCGTGTTGTCGATGTGTTTGCACGTCGTATGCAAATCCAAGAGCAGCTTACCGAGCAAATCGCCGATGCGCTGATGCAATCCATTTCACCCAAAGGGGTGGCCGTGGTTATCCAAGCACGGCACATGTGTATGGAGATGCGAGGCGTGGAAAAAATCAGTTCGACAACGACTTCAAGTGCACTTCGCGGATTGTTCAAGCGAGATGAAAAAACACGCATGGAATTTTTTAGCCTCATCAACTCCTCTAGCGGTAATCGTTATTAATCAATGCCATTAAAATCACTTCGCGATCGTTTGGGCTCTCAAAAACTTCACACCGTTTTTGGAACTATCACTAAAATCTCCCCAACTGTCATCGTGGCGGAGGGTCTTCATGTGAGTATTGGCGATACGGTGACCATCGTTTCGGATGTTGATGCTCATGAGACAATGGGGATGGTGAGTGAAGTAGAGCGTAACCGATTTTTTATTACCCCTTTTCGGTTTGTCGAAGGATTTCGTGCAGGAGATAAAGTATTTCCTAATCAAAATGGGATGTCTATTGAAGTAGGTGATGGACTTTTGGGGCGGGTTGTGGACCCTTTTATGAAGCCTATCGATGGAAAAGGTCCTGTATTTGGTAGTCATGTCGAGCCGATTATCAAAGCTCCTATTGCCGCCATGAAGCGGGGGATGATTGATGAGGTATTTAGCGTAGGGGTGAAAACTATCGATGGATTGCTGACCTGCGGAAAAGGGCAAAAACTCGGTATCTTCGCCGGAAGTGGTGTGGGAAAATCGACACTGATGGGGATGATTGTCCGTGGTGCTCAAGCTCCAATCAAGGTGGTGGCGCTCATCGGTGAGCGGGGACGCGAAGTTCCCGAATTTATCGAAAAATCGCTCGGTGGAAATCTCGAAAATACGGTTTTAGTTGTTGCGACGAGTGATGATTCACCGCTGATGCGCAAATACGGTGCGTTTAGTGCGATGAGTGTGGCGGAGTATTTCAAATCTCAAGGGCATGATGTCCTCTTTATGATGGACTCTGTAACTCGGTTTGCAATGGCACAGCGGGAAATCGGTTTGGCCCTGGGTGAACCGCCGACTTCCAAAGGGTATCCCCCCTCCTCTCTTACCCTTTTACCGCAGCTGATGGAACGTGCCGGAAAAGAGGAAGGGCATGGTTCGATTACCGCTTTTTTCACCATTTTAGTCGAGGGTGATGATATGAGTGACCCTATCGCCGATCAATCACGCTCGATTTTGGATGGGCACATCGTCCTCTCACGCGAATTGACCGATTTTGGAATCTATCCCCCCATCCATATTCTCAACTCCGCGTCACGGGTGATGAACGACATTATTACCCCTGAACACCTAGCTGCCGTGCGGCACTTCCGCCGTCTTTATACCCTGCTTAAAGAAAATGAGATGTTGATTCGTATCGGAGCGTATGTGCACGGGACGGACAAAGAACTGGATGAAGCAATCGCCAAAAAAGAGCAAATGGATGCCTTTTTGTCGCAAGAGGCAATGGTTTCAAGCCCATACCAAGAGACGCTTGATCAATTAATAGGGCTGATGGGGTAAAGTCGTACTCTATTAGTGCTCAGCACTCTCAGGAATATTGGTATCAAGTTCCCCCGCTTCGAGTCCTGCGCGGGCTTCTCGTGCGAGCGCTTCGTACTCTTCTCGAAATATATCAATCTGATCTTCTTCGAGCTCTTCTAAATCCAAAAGGGCATTGTGCGCCCCTTGTGTTGCGCGTATAAGCTCATCCAGTTTGACCTGCATTGCTTCGGTATCGCGGTTTTGGGTGTTTTGGATGACAAAAACCATTACAAAGGTAATGATGGTGGTGGTTGTATTGATAACGAGTTGCCATGTGTTGCTAAAATCAAAAAATGGTCCGCTGAGGAGCCAAATCAAAATCATAGTTATAGCTAGAATAAAAGTGATCGATTTACCCGTTAATTTAGCGAAATTTTTGGTAAAATGGGCATACCATGTTTGAGAATTCATTATTGAGTTCCTTTTGGGATGGATACACTATTCTACCAACCTTAAGCTCTGCTAAATATAAAAAACCCTTAAGGTAACTATAACAAGGGTTGTATTATTATCCCAAAAGCTAAATAAGATAATTTTTGTCTTATATTAAATCCACTCTTGGAGAGTCACTTATGCAAGTCTATTTGGACAACAACGCTACTACGATGGTTGACCCCTGCGTCACAGAGGCAATGATTCCGTTTTTTAGTGAAATTTACGGCAATCCGAACTCGCTGCACCGTTTTGGGACAGCATCTCATCCTGCGATTACAAAAGCGATCAATCAGATGTACAAAGCCATTGGTGCGAGTGATAAAGATGATATTGTTTTTACATCATGCGCTACCGAAGCAAACAATTGGGTACTTCAGTCGGTATGGATTGATAAAATCCTGCACGGTGAGAAAAACCACATTGTTACGACAGAAATCGAGCACCCCTCGGTTCTTTCAACTTGTAAATTTCTCGAAAATATGGGTGTTAAAGTGACCTATTTGCCGGTAAACGATCAAGGAATCGTTGAGGCGCATACGGTACGTGCTTTTATCACCGAAAAAACGGCATTGGTTTCGATCATGTGGGCAAACAATGAAACAGGGATGATTTTCCCGATTCAAGAAATTGGCGAGATTTGCCGTGAGAAAGGGGTTCTTTTTCATACTGACGGTGTTCAAGCAGTCGGTAAGATCCCTGTCAATATGGAAGACGTTCACGTTGATTTTATGTCGATGTCGGCGCATAAGTTCCATGGTCCTAAAGGGATTGGGGCTTTGTATATTAAAAATTCTCAAAAATTGACTCCAATGTTACACGGTGGAGATCAAATGGGAGGTCGTCGTTCAGGAACGCTGAATGTCCCTTACATTGTAGGGATGGGATTGGCGTTAGAGATTGCTACGACGAATATCGAAGAAAAAATGGCAAACATCCGTGCAAAACGTGACCGCTTGGAAGATGCACTTTTGGGAAGTTTAAGTGATGTCTTTACGGTAGGTAATCGCAATAACCGTACTCCGAATACCATTTTGATCTCCATTCGCGGGGTTGAAGGCGAGGGGATGCTGTGGGATTTGAATACAGCACTTATCGGTGCCTCTACGGGATCGGCGTGTGCAAGCGAAGATTTGGAAGCCAACAGTGTCATGCTCGCTATCGGAGCAGACAATGAATTGGCACATACGGGGATTCGTTTGAGTTTGAGCCGTTTTACAACCGATGAAGAGATTGATTACGTTGTTCAGCGATTTGAGTCTGCTGTAAAACGTTTACGTGCAATTTCAAGTTCGTACGCAATCGTACAACCAACCGCTGGCGGCGCTGCCGGTGAGTGTCACATACACCATTAAAGGAAACAACTATGGCAAAAAATGATTTATTGGGCGGATCTCTTTGGGATCAGTACTCAAACAAAGTAACAACATTGATGAACAACCCTAATAACCAAGGGGAGATTACGCAAGAGGAATGCGATGCGGCAGGACATACTCTTATCGTCGCCGATTTCGGTGCAGAGAGCTGTGGGGATGCGGTACGTTTGTATTGGGAAGTAGATCCTGCATCTGATACGATTGTCAAATCAAAGTTCAAAAGCTTTGGTTGTGGAACGGCAATCGCTTCTTCAGATATGATGGCGGAATTGTGTATCGGTAAAACGGTTCAACAAGCGGTTAAAATCACCAATATCGACGTGGAAATGTCGCTTCGTGATGATCCAAAAACACCGGCTGTACCGCCTCAAAAAATGCACTGTTCGGTTATGGCGTATGACGTTATCAAAAAAGCGGCAGGGCTCTATCTCGGTGTGGATGCGGCAAGTTTTGAAGATGAGATTATCGTCTGTGAATGTGCCCGTGTGAGTCTCGGAACGCTTCGTGAAGTTATCAAGCTCAATGATTTGAAAACGATTGAACAAATCACCGACTACACCAAAGCAGGCGGCTTTTGTAAATCGTGTATCAAGCCCGGCGGACATGAAGCACGTGAATACTATTTGGTTGATATTTTGGCGGATGTTCGTCGTGAGATGGATGTTGAGAAGATGCAGGCATCTGCCGATGCGGGAAGTCAGGGTGATTTTGAGTCAATGACGCTGGTACAAAAGATCAAAGCAATTGATGCTGCAATCGATGAGAGTGTTCGTCAATTTTTGATTATGGATGGGGGGAATGTAGAGATTATTGATGTCAAAGATTCACCCGATTATATTGATATTTATATCCGCTATTTGGGTGCGTGCAATGGGTGTGCGAGTTCAAGTACAGGAACTCTCTATGCTATCGAAGCGACACTCAAAGAAAAACTCTCTTCTAAAATCCGCGTTCTTCCGATTTAATACACTTCTGTCATTCCCGACTTGATCGGGAATCCAGCTCTAAACTTCATTCGTCAAGTAAAATCAATATTTTTATTTTTATTCATTAGCACGTGTGTCTCTGGATTCCCGATCTAGTCGGGAATGACTAAGGCATCGGTATTGTTATCGTAAACACTGCCCCTTCCCCTTCATTTTTTGCTTCCAATTTTCCGTTAAAATGTTTCTCGATAATTATTTTGGACATATACAATCCTATCCCTGTCCCTTGCGCTTTGTTTTTGGTGCTGAAATAGGGGTCAAAGATTTTTGGGAGGACGGCTTGCGGAATCCCTCCTGCGTTATCCGTTATTTGTAGGGAAATAGTATCGTTGATGTGTCTTAATGTAATGAGGATATGTCCGTTTTGAATGGAGTGCTCTTTGAGTGCGTCGCGTGCATTGCTGAGAATATTGAGAATAACTTGAGAAAATTCACCTGAGGGACCATAGATTTTGAGAAGCTGTTCCTTTTCGCTTGGAGTATAGAGGAGGGAGATGGTATTTGCATCCAATGAGCCTTGGAGGATTCCGATGGTTTGACGGACAACTTCGTGTAGGGTAAACCATGTTTTTTCTTTGTCAGGATTGGAAAAATTGCGAAAATCATCGATGGTTCCGGATAGGAATTCTGTATAGGTATTGATTTGTCGAAATGTTTCTAAAATCTCTTCGGTACTCATTCCTCCCAGTTCAAGAGCGAATTCAGCATTGATAATGGCGTTGTTTATGGCTGCAATAGGTTGCCGCCATTGGTGGGCGATGTTGTCAAACATCTCTCCCAAAGCAGCCGAGCGTGATTGTGCGATGAGGCGTTCTTGCTGGTCTTTGATCTCTTGTGTTGCTTTATCGATTTTGAACTGAAGCGTGTGTAAGTGATTTTCCAATTCAGTGACATCGATGCGCATATCCATGTACTCTTCAATCTCATTTCGTTCATTTAAAATCGGGACGATAAAGGTATCGGTATAAAACGGTTCACCCTTTTTAGTTTGGTTTGTAACGCTGCCATGCCATACTTTTTTGGAATGGATTGTTTTCCAAAGCTCAGTCATTTGTTCTTTTGTGGTATCAGGATGTTTAAAAAGACGGTGAGTTTGCCCGATAATTTCCTCTTCTTTATAGCCGCTAAGTTGACAAAACTTTTCGTTGACGTAGGTGATTATCCCCGCTGGATTTGTTTTTGAGATATAAAGCGAAGCGTCGAGGGCATTTTTATATTGGTTTAGGAGAAGATCTTTTTTTATCATTAGAAGAACTCAATATCCCCATCAACTTCGATTTGGCTGAGGAGATTGCTAATTATTGTTATGTCGCTGAGAATGGAAGGGTTATAAAACGTGGGGTCAGGGGACTCTTTTTCCAGAACATTCTGGCGAAATGTAATGAGGGTGAAATTAAAACTCTCCAAAAGTTCGAGAATGGAAGAAGAGTGCTCAATAAAGGTTTGCTGGTGGGTATCGAGCTCATTACTCATGAAGTGCATCTGAGTGCCAATGTCGTTAAATGCAAGATAGCGACAGAGGACAGTTCCATAGCGATTGTAGCGTTGAGACAAGCGTGTAACGTAGGTAGGATCAATCCGATCGTTTTGAAATGCGAGGAGAATATCTGAGTCCAGTTCTTCGTTAAGTTCGATCAGCTCGTCAACATCTTCTCGAACAAGAAATGAGAAATAATCGTCATAGATTTGAGAGGATTTTTTTTCATCGATTAATTGTGCTTGTTTGGTTTTAACATGCTCTTTTTTCATCTGGGTGTTGAGGAGGCGAATTTTTTGCTCAAGCTCTAGGTGATAGGCTTTGATTTTACGTTTGTTGGTGATGGAGGAGCAAACAGTATAAAGGGCATTGATGAGATTGAGCTTGTTGATGGGTTTGGTCAAAAATCGATCAATCCCGAGGTTGATGAGGGTGAGGAGTTTTTCGGCATCATTTTGGGCGGAGGTGACGATGATATGTGCTTCAGGGTTTTTCTCCATAATATGACTTATCATGGTGATACCATCCATATTGGGCATCGAAATATCAGTGATTACGAGATGAAAACGAGAATTTTTATAGAGTTCCCATCCAATGGCACCATCTTCCGCTACCTCCACTTCTTTGAAGAGTTGTTTTAGACTTCCCTGTAACCCATCGCGGATCATTTTCTCATCTTCAACGTAGAGAACACTTAGGTCTTGGGTAACTTGTTTGAGTTCAATTAGGGTAAATTCTTTCATTTTCTCTCTTTAAAAGTTCTTATCAAACCAATCGGCTACATTACTTCGGATGGTATGGCGCAGTTGGATACCGGCAATAAAATCGCTGTGCTGTGCTTTGTTGAGCAGGGTTACGAGGGCGTTGCGTCGTTTGGAGAGAAACGGATGGTCGATTTGCCCCGGGTCACCCATGACGACAAGGCGTGTCTCTTCTCCCATGCGTGTTCCGATGAGTTTGAGAGTTGCGTTGGTCATATTTTGAGCTTCATCGATGATGACAAACTTGCGTGAGATTGTCGTTCCACGCATGTGGGCGATGTCCATTACTTCAATGTTGTATTTTTTCATAAATGTTTCGGTGGCATTTTCACGTTTGATGGAGTTGGTATTGCCCGTGTATTCGACGCGTGCATCGATGGAGCGTTTGCTTTGGTGTTCGATGGTAAAGTTGACGGCGGAGTAGAGGGGATACATAAAATAACCCATTTTTTGCTCTTCATCCCCTTTACGAAAGCCCAGTTCCGCTTGCTGATCGTTGGACGTGATGGTGTTACGAGCATAGACGATTCCCTCTACAATCCCCTCACTCACTAACTCCAGTCCTGCTTGGAGGGCGACGAGTGTTTTTCCCGAACCCGTAGAGCCTGCAACCACGGTCACATAGTTTTGAGGATGGGTCATCATCGCAAAATAGAATTTTTGTTCCAGATTGAGCGGGCGAACAAGACTTTCATTGAAATGTTCTCCAAAACGGCGATCAAAATCACACCATTCGAGATTATTGTTCACACTAAAAGCGTGGCGCTGAATCCCTGTTTCATACATCTCATTGGCGGTGCTTAGGGCATTTTGAACAAAAGTAAGCTGATTGAAATTGTGGTGTTCTATATCGGTTGGAAATTCCGGTGTTTCCGTATAGGTGTAGGTGTAGTTAAAATCGATTGCTTCGGGAGATTCAACACTGCTGTTTCGGATGTGCTGTGTCGGGATACCTTGAATCTCTGCCGCGATACGAAACGACATATCGTTGGTGAGGAGGATGAGGTCATAATCATCGGCGATCTCCGCGATTTTAGCGTCATTCATCCCTTTTGCCTCTGAAAATGAGGCAGAGATTCGGTAATTCTCTCGGTGGATAATGATGAGCTCTATAAGAACTTCTTCCCCGCCGTGCAAAGAGCGATCAAATTTTAAATCAAGACGATAATAGCGATCGTTTTGACATTGTTTTGGATCCAGTGCATCGAGGATACACTTCGGCAGTTCAATCGCAGCGATAGGTTCACCGTAAGCAACATCGGCAAGACGGAAGAATTCACGTGCCATGTAGCCCGCTTCTGAACGAATGTCATCTTTTTTACTGTTAAGCTCGGCTAAAACAATATTGTTAATGACAACTGCATTGGTGTTTTCTTGGCTGATTCTTAAAATGTTGTTGGGATCATCGAGGATAACGGAGGTATCGAGAAGGTAGCATTTTTGAGTAGCGCTCACGGTAAAAATCCTTGAGTAAAGATCTCATATCGTAGTCAAATATTTCTTAATGGGAGGTTATGTAACCACGTCGTCATTCCCGCGAAGGCGGGCGAAGTGCCCTTTAGGGTGAATCCAGCTTTTTTAATGGGGGGATGGATCCCCGTGTCAAGCACGAGGACTTCAAAGAAGTTCTTGTGCCCTATAGGGTATGACGGGATTAGCGGTAATATCCTTGTACCCCATCCATTGTACGACCCATATTGAGTAGTAACATATCGGCAATGACCAAAGCTGCCATCGATTCAGCCACAACCGACCCGCGCACGGCGACACACGGGTCATGCCGTCCTTTGAGTGAAACACTAACACTTTCGTTAGCCGTGTTAGTGCTCTCTTGATCGATGAAAATAGAAGGGGTAGGCTTAAAATGGACGCGTACAATCACATCATCCCCATTGCTCATTCCCCCTAAAATCCCCCCTGAGTGGTTGCTTTTAAAGCCGTTTGGGGTGATTTCATCGTTGTTTTGGGAGGCAAGAAGATCGGCAGAGTGAATTCCTTCCCCGATTTCAACTGCTTTAACGGCGTTAATCCCCATCATCGCTTCGGCAAGAACGGCATCGAGTTTGTAATAAAGTCCTTCACCCAAACCGATGGGAAGACCCGAAATTTTGACCGTAGCTACTCCACCCACAGAGTCGTGAGCGTTTTTGGCGGTTAAAATCGCCGCTTTTTGCGCCTCTTCGACGTTTTTATCGAGGGCATAGATGGGGCTTTTGGATGGGTAGGTAAAGTCGAGGTTTTGTGATTCGATACCGTGGATAGCACTGATTCCGCTAGAGAAATCAATTCCGACACTTTTAAGCATCAGCTTTGCTACCGCACCTCCTGCAACACGTGCGGCAGTTTCACGTGCCGATGAACGTCCTCCGCCACGATAATCACGTAAGCCGTATTTGTGAAAATAGGTAAAATCAGCGTGTCCCGGACGAAAAATATCTTTGACATTAGTATAGTCACCGCTTTTTTGGTCGGTATTGTAAATCACCATCATGATGGGAGTTCCGGTACTAAGCCCCTCGAATACACCACTTAGGATTTCAATCTTGTCATCCTCTTTGCGTGCGGTTGCAAACTCATTTTGCCCCGGCTTACGACGGTTGAGTTCGCTTTGGATGTAGACTTCATCGATGGCTAATCCTGCGGGGACACCATCAAGTACACAACCGATTGCCTTGCCGTGGGACTCTCCAAACGTGGTCATAGTAAAGCGCTCTCCGAAACGGTTCATTTGAGCTTCTCCTCTTTTTATATTAAGATATAAGGTGGCAATTTACTAAGCTGAAAAATCAAAATAATATATGCCTTCATCCAATAAGGATATATCAATATGGGTTCTTCCATATCTATTTAGGTCTTCTATTGTTACGAAATGTCCATTTGATAGACCCAATCTATGTCTAAGGTATTCACCCATTAAGCTTTTTCTTGGAAATGAACTAAATTGCTTTGGATAAGTTAGCCCATTCTCATCTTGATTTCCCTCTAGTAAAGCATCCATAATTGTTCCATCATCCCAAATTATTTCAACAACATCATTATGTCTATTTGGTCGTCCTCCAATATTAGCTATCGTGGTAAAGCCTTGTTTTGGTGGAAATAAGTTTGGATATTGTCTGATATATTCTTTTTTTATAGCTATATAGGCATCATTAAATGCCACATGACCTTCACTAAACATCCAATTTAAACCACTTTTTCCTGCTACATTGCCACTTTTATCCAATAATGACATTCTGCAAAATTGAGTTGAGACCTGAATACTTGGTGTTGTAATAATATTTCTATTTTGTTGTGATAATACAATATCGGTACAAAGTATAGAGTTTGCCAGTACTCTATCCACATATTCATGTAATGGTTGAAAAGTATCATAAGTAGTTTCTGCCAACATTTCACGATAAGGTGTTGTTAGTCCATTGGTTGAAAAATTTGCCGAACCAATTAGAGCATGTTGTATGACATGATTATTTTTCCATATATAACATTTTGAATGAATAGGTACAGTTGAATAATATATATTGACATTTTGTGTAGTATTTTGAGTATTCAATAAAGCATTATGTAAACTGTTTTGAATTCCTCTATCTCCGTACATCCCAAATATAACTGTTGAATTAAATGGTAGATTTGCTAATCTTGCAACAGGATTTGGTCCTAAATAGCCAGATAATATAACCAATTCATTAGATGGGACAGTTAAGTGTCTATGAAAGATAATTTCTTCTAAATTTGTATTGAACAACATTAAAAATACCTTTGTAATAAAATATCAACAGCAAGTGCTATTTTTTTAGCCAATAGTGGAGGAACAGCATTACCAATCATTTGATAACAAGCACCTTGACTTCCCAAAAATTCAAAGTCGTCATCAAAAGTTTGTAATCTTCCAGCTTCTCTAGGTGTTATACTTCTTGCTTGTTTTGGATCGGGATGAATATGTCTTAATCCATCTTTGTATAAATGAGCCGGTATTGTATTGCTTTGCTTATCATAGGCTAGAACATTATATTTATGAAACGATGATTTTTTACCAGTTTTTTCATAATATAACTGTTTCAATGAATCTATATCAGGATACTTTTTTGAGCCATTACATACATCAAGAGCTAGTTCATTAAAAATTTCTATATCTCTTTGGCTATGAAATCTTGGTGTATGATTTGCAATATTTGATTTATGATGAGACACCTTTTTATCATTAAATTTTTGATTTTCATCCAAAGGGTATAAGGGTTCTAAATCAGATATGGCCTCTTTTACTGTAATTTTTTTATCAATTTTGAAAGATGGTAAGATGTTTAAATAAAAATCTTCTAAAATACTTTTTGGATTATGTTTAGTAAGTTCTTTATTTATTCCAATTATAATTACTCTTTTTCTTATTTGAGGAACTCCATACTCTGATGAATTCAACAATGCGATTTTACTTAAATTAGTTTCTATAATATAGCCTTCTTTTTCAAAATCACCTCTAATTCTATCGATAATATGAACACCATCAGGCATAGCGCTTAAGATTCCTTGGACATTTTCAAACACAAATAATTTAGGTTTAAATTCTTTTACAACTTTCAAATAATTTTCAAATAAATAATTTCTATAATCACATTTCATATTATTTTTATCTTGAACTCTTCCCGCTAGTGAATAAGCTTGGCAAGGTGGTCCCCCAATTATGACATCAATATTTGTGTTATTCACTAATTTTTTTAGTCCAATATGTTTACCGTATTCATCATCATCAAAACCATGTAATAGTTCATCCATTCTTTGTATGTCAAAATGTACAACTTTTTCATCAATATTTTTTATATTCCATTTGGTTTTTAATCTATTCCTTAAGGTATTACTAGCATTTTTATCCCATTCCACAAAAGCATAAGGAATATATTTGTTTGTTTGTTCAAATCCGTCTGTTAAACCACCACAACCAGCAAATAAATCTATATAGTTGTATTTCATTTTAAAACTTCTTTTAATTTGTTAGCTATATGGTATCCTAAAAGTGGTGGGACGGCATTACCAACTTGTCTATATTGTTCAGTTTTTGTACCCAAAAAAATAAAATTATCAGGAAAAGATTGGAGCCTTGCGTTTTCTCTGACTGTTGGAACTCTATTAAATTTATAATGAAAATGGTTTCTATGTCCCGTATCTATAGTTTTTGATGGTTTTTTACTATGATACCTTGTCCATGCTTCATTAAATTTTCTACTTTCTCCTACACCTTTTGGTAAATCTTTGTGATTTCCACCTTCAGGAACTTGAGAGATTACATTTATAACTAAATCCGTGTGCAGTGTACCAATATGATTTTTCACTAGATGTGAATTCTTTCTCATATTTTCTTGATACTTTGATAGTGGGTCTGAATTGTATTCTAAAGTTTCAGCACCTAAATTATTCTCTAAATGAGGTAAATCAGATATTGCTTCTTCGCAAGTAATATAGTTATCTATATTTAAAATTTTGGTAGGAAATTCAAACTTTCCATATTTTTCTAATAATCCAACAAAAAACAATCTTTTTCTTATTTGTGGAATACCAAAATCTGGAGCATATAAAATAGTTGAATTTTGAATATAGCCATTTTCTTTAAATTTTCTTTCAATTTCTATTTTGGCTTTGCCTTTATACAATGTAGCAAGTCCTGGAACATTTTCAATAATGATTGCTTTTGGTTTAGTTTTTAAGAGTTTTGCTATTTTGAAAACAGAATAAAAAAGTTCGTTTCTTTTATCATTTTCATCTCTTGCGCCAGTTAATGAAAAGCCTTGGCATGGAGGTCCTGCAATAATCACATCAACGCCACCTTTTTTGTCTAAAAAATCTACTATTTCTTGAATATTTTTGTTAGATGATAAATCTTTAACAAATGCTTCTGAATTTTTGTGATTATATTTGAAAGTATCCAATGCAACTTTTACGTTGTCAATTCCTAATATAATATCAAATCCAGCTTCTTGAAATCCGTAAGAAAAACCACCACAACCTGAAAATAAATCTAATACTTTCACAAAAATATTCCTTTTACAATATCGTTAATCTAAGACATAAGTATAATAGCAGATCGGATACTTTTCATATTCTTATCATATAAGTTAATAAAATAAATCAAGAAAAATATGACAAAATGTCATATTTTAGTGAATTATTCATTTTAGTTCCTTAGAAAGAATGTCCAGCGCGATTTTAGCGGCTTCTTGCTGAGCGTGTTTTTTGCTTTTTCCCAGTGCGGATGCGTACCGTTTTCCATCGATGAATGCGGCAACTTCGAACTCTTTTTTGTGGTCGGGTCCATGGGCTGCTACGAGCTGATAATCTGGGGTGATTCCATAATGAGCTTGGGTGAGCTCTTGGAGTGAGGTTTTGTAATCTTTGAAGAGGGAGTCGAGTGAAATCTCTTCATGAACCTGTTCGAGGAGTTCTACAGTAATATTTCGGACACTTTCAAGTCCTGATTCGAGATAAATTGCCCCCATGACGGCTTCGTAGGCATTGGCAAGGAGGGAGTTTTTGTTGCGTCCATTGTTGTTTTCTTCGGCATTGGAGAGAAAAATATGCTCACCGAGGCGCAAATAGTTTGCCAGTAGGGTAAATCCGTCTTCATTGACGAGGGATGCGCGCATTTTTGAGAGGTCGCCTTCGTCAAATTTGGGAAACTTTTTGTACAGATATTCACCAACGACCAAATCCAGTACCGCGTCACCTAAAAATTCGAGTCGCTCATTATTGTAGGGCTGTTTGTAGCTTTTGTGCGTCAGCGCTTCAATAAGGAGCTTCGTATTGTGAAACTGGTACCCTAGTCGTTGCTGTAGGGTTTGTAAGTTGTTCATCTGATTTTATGTCCTTTTTTTTCGTATTTCGTCATTCACCCTAAAGGGCACTTCGCCCGCGAAGGCGGGGATCCAGCTGGATCCCCGGGTCAAGCCCGAGGATGACGGGAGATACACGCTTGCGTGCTTATATCAATCCACTTTTATACTTTTCTGCTTCTTCGCGAGCAATGACATCGCACCGTTCGTTTTCGGGATGACCGTTGTGTCCTCGTACCCAAACCCCTTCTATGGTGTGAATCTTGGAAACACTCAGATATTCAAGCCACAAGTCAGGATTTTTGACTTTGGCAAAATTGCGTTTTACCCAGTTTTCGAGCCATTCGTTGATTCCGCGAATCACGTAGCTTGAGTCGGAGATGACGGTGACGCGGCACGGCTCTTTGAGGGCACGTAGTCCTTCGATCACTCCCAAAAGCTCCATGCGGTTGTTGGTGGTGTGTTTTTCACCGCCAGAGACGATTTTTTCCACATCACCAAAACGTAGAATTGCTCCAAATCCGCCTGGACCCGGATTGCCCAGTGCTGAACCATCACTGAAAAGAGTTATTGTCTTCAAATCTCTCCTTTGTTAGAGTCATGATGCTCTCAATCGAATCAATCGCATGGCAGGTAGGACAGCGATGAAACGGCAAGAAAGAGATGGTATGGCACTCACCGCACACGTACTCAAACTGGAGCGTTGCTTTTGTATTACCACATCGACGAAGCGCCATAAGGGTATCAAGTTCAAAAATAGCACTAGATTGGGAGAGTTCACAGCTGGCTTTGGCACTAAAGAGCTCTCGTAAAAAACCGTTACGTGCAATTATATCGAAATCAAGGTGCTCCGAGGGAACTCTCCATAAAATATCGGCAAGTCTCGTGGAGAGGGACTGGTCAAAGTGTTTCCATGCCAGTATGGGACGATGGGTAAAGAGATATTCAAACACCAAATAGCCAAGCTGTGCATGCTGGGCGTAGAGGTCTATGAGAAACTGCGCTTTTTCATCGATGGAGGCTTTGGGATTGGAGAGCATTTGGCGTGCTTCAAGGTAAAGCTTTTCACATCCGGAACTCCCTTGTATCTCGATAAGCGACTCCATTGTTTCGAGGGCATCTTTGTATTGCTGAAGGTGTTCATAGATGAGAATAAGGTGATGGAGTGCTTGAGGAGTGCGGGGGTGATTTTGGAGTACTTGCAAGAAGCTTTGGCGGGAGCGTTCTAAAAATCCTGCTTTGAAATAGCCCCGACCAAGTTTGAGCAATACCTCTTTTTGAACGGCTTTATCGCTCTTTTTGCTTAAAAGGGCAAGATAGATTTCGATACTTTTTTCAAAATTGCCTTGATGCTCAAAGCCGGATGCGAGAAGGAGCCATGTTTCGTTGGTAGTGGCGTTTTCACACACTTGAGAAGCGATGGCGGCTTCGCTTTGGGTCGTGTCAAATTTCCCTAAAAAAATCTCAATCTCTTTGGTTTCATTGGTGCTTTTGCGTCGCCCCCACCAGTAGCTTATAAAGGAGAGGATAAAGAGGAGGAGAAAAAAGACAATAATCCCAAAGAGCGGGTCTCGAAATTCGATAAAAAATGTATCCATTAAAATAACCTCTCTACCATGAGTTGCATCGAGATTTTACCATTAAACTCATTTTTATTGACCGTATAGCTGCAACTCATTTTCCGATTATCCGGTGCTTCCAAAACACGCCGAAAGGCGATAAATTCTAATGTTTTTCCTCGTAGAGGGGAGGGTTGAAGCTCAAGACGGCTGTGGGATTTATCGCTTCCGAAGAGTTTAATCCCTACAACGTGCGCATCTCGAAGCAAAAATCGCGGACGGGGATTCCCCTCGCCATACGGCTCGAATTTTTCCAATAATCCCAATAGCTCAAAATTGATGGCATCGTGTTCGAGTTCGCCGATGACATCGTTTTGGGGGATAAAATCATCGGGATGTATGGCAGTACTTGCGTGATTAATCGCAAGTCGAAACTCCTCTACATTGAGTACGTCCATCGACAGACCGGCCGCCATTTTGTGTCCGCCAAATTTGGCTAATAAATGCTCTTGGGATTTGATAAGGGTATAAAGGTCAACGGCTCCGATACTTCGACCGCTCCCTTTGGCAATGCCGTTGTGAATACTCAAAACAATGGCAGGTTTTTGAAAATGGTTGACCAACCGTGAGGCGACAATTCCCACAACACCCTCATTCCACCCCTCACCTGCGACAACGATGATGGGATCTTTAGGATTGACTTCCACCATGGCAAGTGCTGTGGTGTGGGCTTCAATCTCTTTGCGAAGTCCATTAAGAGAGGTGAGGAGTTCAAACTGATGATAGGCTTTTTCGGTGGTATCGGCGATTAAAAACTCTAAAGCAATTGAGGCATCTTCGAGTCGTCCGGCGGAGTTGAGTCGTGGGGCGATTTGAAAGCCGATGTCTTCGGAGGAAATTTTTGTTTTGTTGAGAACGTCACGGATGATGACAAAGGCAGGGATGGGAGAGGTGCTTATCATCTCCAATCCTGCTTTGGTCAGCGCTCGGTTGATTCCCACCAACGGCATCACATCCGCAACAATCGCGAGGGCCAAAAAAGGGAAAAATTGGCGCATATCGATAGTAAGACCAAGTTCGGCTTTAATAAGTCCCATCAACAGCCATGCGACTTGAGCACCGCAAATATCTTTAAAAGGATACGGACAATCGTGCTGTTTTGGATTGACAATGGCGTAGACATCGGGGAGAACGTCACTGGGGGTGTGATGGTCGGTGATGATGAGGTCGATACCGCGTGTTTTGCACACCTGTGCCGCTTCTATGGCATTGATACCGTTATCAACGGTAAATATGACATCGGCATCAATGCGTTCCAAAACACCTTTGGATACCCCATATCCATCGGTAAAACGGTTAGGGATGGTGGCGGTGAGCCCATAGCCGATGAGGTGAAAGAATCGTTTTACAATCGCCGTAGAGGTGACACCATCGACATCGTAATCCCCGACGAGGGCGATTTTTTCGTTGTTGCGTATGGCATTGGCAATGCGAACAGCGGCTTTGGTCGCATCTTTGAGTTGGCTTGGGTGGGGGATGTCGGACAGCTTTTCACTTTTGAGGTGAAAGCGTTCGTTTAAAAAGGCTTCTAAGCTTCTTTGACCAAGAAGCGGAGCATCAAGCAGGGTTTGTCTGCTCACACGTTGCTCGGACAAATGCGAGAATGGACGGATTCGGGCTTTGGAGGTGAGAGGTGAATTCCGGATGAAACTGTACTCCTAAAAACCATGGATGAGCTGGAATCTCGACCGCTTCGATAAGACCGTTGGATTCACCGGTAATCATCATCCCTGCCTCTTCAAGTGCGGCACGGTAGGTCGGATTAGCTTCATAACGGTGGCGATGACGCTCGAAAATCAGCGGTTCGCCATTGTAAGCCGCACGCAAGTGTGACCCCTCTTTGGTTTCACATGGGTATTCGCCAAGACGGAGCGTTCCACCCATCGGAGAGTGATGGGTTCTTAGTTGTGTATCGCCGGATTGGTCGATAAAATTGTCGATGAGGTAAATCATTGGATGGGTGGTTTTAGGATTAAACTCGATGGAGTTGGCATCTTCATATCCCAAAACATTACGGGCATATTCGACAAGAGAGAGCTGCATCCCCAAACAAATTCCCAAATAAGGGAGGCGGTTTTCGCGTGCGTAACGAATTGCCGCTATTTTCCCCTCTACGCCACGGTTTCCAAACCCGCCTGCGACGAGAATAGAGTCACAATCGTGCAAGAGTGCTTCTGCCCCTTGAGTTTCGATTTTCTCAGAGTCAATCCAGTTGATGTGAACACGCGTATCGAGGTGAGCTCCTGAGTGGATGAGCGCTTCGATGAGGGATTTGTACGACTCTTTGAGTTCTAAATATTTACCAACAAACCCGATAGAGATACGGTGTTTTGGGGAGACGATTTTTTTAACCAAAATGTCCCATTGTTCCATGTCGGGTTTAAGCTCACCCAAACCTAACTCTTTAGAGATAGGAGCGAGAATGTTTTGTTGCAAGAAACTCAAAGGAACGGCATAAATCGTCTGCTCATCCATCGCTTCGATAATACTGTCACTGCTTACGTCACACGCAAGTGCCAGTTTTTTCTTAAATGTTTTTGGGAGCTTCTCTTCGCTTCGGGCGATAATCATCTGTGGAGTGATACCGATACGGCGAAGCTCTTGGACAGAGTGCTGGGTCGGTTTGCTTTTATGCTCACCTGCTGCTTTGATGAATGGGATGAGGGTAACGTGGATGAAAAATGTCCCCTCTACCTCGTCGTCGTGCTTCATAGTACGGATGGCTTCCATAAATGGCAACCCTTCGATGTCTCCGACCGTACCGCCTAGTTCAACGACGAGAATATCATGCCCTTCGCCCGCTTTTTTGATACGATCGACGATTTCGCCGACGATGTGGGGAACAACTTGAATGGTTTGTCCGAGGTATCCGCCGCTTCGCTCACGCTCGATAACGCTGCTGTAGACTTGTCCTGTGGTGAAGTTACTGGTACGCAAAAAAGAGTCGTTGAGAAAACGTTCGTAGTTTCCGATGTCGAGGTCGGTTTCAGCTCCGTCTTTGGTAACAAATACTTCGCCGTGTTCCAATGGGCTCATCGTTCCTGGATCGACGTTGATATACGGATCGATTTTAAGCATCCCGACTTTTATGCCGGAGTGTTTGAGAAGAGCACCAACACTGGCTGCTGTGATCCCTTTTCCAAGAGAGCTCAATACACCGCCGGTAACAAAAATATACTTGGTCATCATTAATTCCTTAGGATTTTTGGTTGAAAAATGAGCCATGCAGGCACTTATATGGATGGTATTTTAAGTCTGCCATTATATACTGCTAACGCTTATAAAATACCAAAAACAGCACGTGCTCAGGTGACGTGAAGGAAATTAATGGAATCAGCTCTTTATTATTTGACGATTGCGCTTGGGATTTCGATTGTCGTCAATTTGATTTTAAAACGGCTTGGGGTTTCGCCCATTATCGGCTACATTATGACGGGTACGGTGGTCGCATATATGTTCGATTTACGTCATATCGCCGATTCACATACCCTTGAAGCGATTGCTGAATTTGGGGTAGTGTTCTTGATGTTTACCATCGGGCTTGAGGTGTCGCTCCGTCGCCTTGCCACGATGAAAATAGAAGTTTTTTTCAATGGTTTTTTACAAACTACTCTTACGGCAATACTCTTTTTTGGTGCGTGTTATGGGATTTTTAATCTTGACTTTGCTACATCACTCATTATCTCAATGTCATTGGCGCTCTCCTCTACGGCGGTGGTACTAAGCCATTTAAAGGCAACCAAGGAGATAACGCGCCCCTATGGACAGCGCTCCATGGGAATTTTGATTTATCAAGATTTAGCCGTTATCCCTATTTTGATTCTCATCGGATTTTTGAGTACAGGGACAGCAAATATCGCCTCCGTATTATTGCAAACAACCCTGAGTGCTGTTTTAATTGTCGGCTTACTGTTTGTCGTAGGGAAACGGGTGATGACGTGGTTGCTTCATTTTTCCTCGAGCAGTAACGTCGAAGAGCTTTTTATGGGTTCCGTCCTTTTAATTGTTGTCGGTGCATCGCTTCTTGTTCATGCGTTTGGGTTTACCTATTCGTTGGGGGCATTTATCGCAGGGATGATTATCGCCGAAACGCACTATCATCACAAGGTCGAATCGGACATCGCACCATTCAAAGATTTGCTTTTGGGGACATTCTTTGTCACCGTAGGGATGAAGATTGATGTCGCTTTTTTTGCAACCCATATCGGTGAAATCCTCGGGCTTTTGATCGCTATTTTAGTGATTAAAGCGGTGATGCTTTTTGGAATCGTCCATATCTATTCCAAAGGAAAAATAGCTTTTAAAACTGCCATCGCCCTTTCGCAAGTGGGGGAATTTTCCTTTGCTATTTTTGCGTTGGCGGGGAATAAAAATATTCTCGATCCACAGCTGGTACAGTTACTGGTGCTCACCGTTGTCCTCTCCATTGTCGTCACACCGTTTATCCTCTCGAAGATCAATGCTATTTCAGGATTATTTTTCAAAGAGACGAGTATGACCGAAGATTTTGGCTCACTTTCTGTCTACAGTAATCACGTTATTGTCTGCGGATACGGTGTTGTGGGAAAATTTGTCGTCAAAGCGCTCCGAGCCGAAGAGGTTAAATACATTATCGTCGATAACAGCTACAAACACGTTCAAGAGGCGCTTGCTGATGGGGAAAAAGCGTATTACGGGGATATGTCAAAAATCCAAATCTTAGAAAAATTGCATGCCAAAGAGGCGGTTAGTGTTATCGTAACCCTCGATAACAGCGCCAAAAAACGGCTGATTTGTGAATCAATTTTGAGTTATGCCCCAAATGTTAAAGTGGTAGTAAAGGTGATAAGTTTGGAGGAGAAACGTGAACTTCGAGGACTTCCCATCAGCGTCACCGTCGATGGAAAACGTGAAGTAGCAGCGAGGCTTGTGTGCGAAGCACTTTATTGTGAGCTGAACGAAAAATAGGTCGAAAGACTTAATCTTTCTTTGGCTGCTCTTTAACAAGCCACTGGAGATAATGTATCGACCAATCCAAATCCAAATACGCCTCTTCAATATCTTTATGCGGTGCATCCATATGAGTGCGCAACTCTTTAACCCGCTGTTTTAAATACTGTGCCATAGAGTAATAGGTGTTGAGAGAGGTGTCATCCTGCGCTTTGATAATAAGGTCTTCGAGCGTATCGATGAGAGGTTTTTCATTCGGGAAAATATTTCCTGATTTACGAATGGTACGTTGCACCTTTTGGAGATGCGCCATATCGAGTTTAAATTTTTCGGACATTAATTACCTCGTGATCCCGGTTTAATCGCTTCGCTTCCGTTTACACATAATGGGCAATTATCCGGTGCATACATCTCGAAATCAAAATCTGCGAGTGCAAATAGAGGTTTGTCACTAGGAAGTGCGCAGTTGACTTTACGCTCCAATGCAGACCCTTCACGTTTACAAAACCCGCGATTTGCCAAAGCTGCAAACCCCACAACGATACCGCCGAGCGCTTCGATAGCCTTAGCCGCTTCCATCGCCGAACCGCCGGTGGTGATGATGTCTTCACAGATGAGGACTTTCTCATCCGCTTTGATTTCAAAACCGCGACGAATTTGCATTTCACCGTTTACCCGTTCTGCGAAAATAGAACGTTTATCCAATGCGGTTGCGAGGGCAAATCCTGCGATAAGACCGCCAAGAGCCGGAGCACATACGGTATCAATCTCTAACCCGCTTTCTTGGATATTGAGTGCAAGCGCATCAGCAAGAAGCTTCGCTGTTTTAGGGTCTTCGAGCACTTTTGCCGATTGGAGATAGTATTGTGAGTGATTGCCGGAACTGAGCTTGAAATGACCTTCAAGCATCGCATTGGCGTTCATATAAATAGCTTTTACGTCCATGATTAGACCGTCAAAATATCTTGCTCTTTAGTTTTGAGCAAATCGTCTATTTTTGAGATAAATTTATCGGTAATTTTTTGAACTTTGTCTTGCGCTGCTTTGGAATCATCGGCAGTACATAGCTTGTCTTTTTCGAGCACTTTGATTTTATCATTCGCTTTTTTACGGTCATTACGAACCGCAACTTTCGCATCATCCGCCATCCCTTTGGCTTTTTTCGCTGTATCTTGACGCTGATCGACCGTCATTGGAGGGAAAAACAGTTTGATTTCAACACCATTGTTGTTTGGGTTAACACCGATGTCTGCTTTCATAATCGCTTTTTCGATGACGTTTAGCATCGTTTTATCCCATGGAGAGATGGTAATCGTGGTAGCATCAGTAGCCAGTACACTTGCCGCTTGATCGATTGGAGTCATTGAGCCGTAGTTATCGACACGAACATTGTCCAAAATTTTAGTGGTAACGCGACCGGTGCGCAATGTACGAAAGTTGCTTGACAAATGCTCGCAGCTCCCTTGCATTTTCTCTTCACAAAATGAATAGACCTCTTCTAGCATTCCGTCTCCTTATTTGGTTGTATTAGTATCGCTGACAACATTAATTGTTGGTGCGGCAATATTATTTTTATCGACTATGATTTCATCGACAACCGAACTGTTTTTTTGTTGTGCGTAAAAATAGCCCAATGCAACGGTATTAACAACAAACAAAAAGCCGAGTAAAAAAGTAGCTTTAGCCAAGAAACTTCCCGGACCTTTAGCACCGAAAACCGATTCATTGGAACCGCTGTATGCTCCTAGACCGATGCTAGAGCTTTTTTGTAAAAGTACGGCGATGACGATCATCACTACGAGTACGATTTGCACGATGAGCAGAATACCTGTCATGTTTATCCTTGAATAGTAAAAAAGTTCGCGATTATAGCATAGTGTGATTGAAAGGCTACTTTGCTGTTTTGGAGTGAGCCTTAAAGTCCAGTCTCTATTTAGTAAAACTAGACTAAAATGGCATCTTTTAAACAAGGAAGAATCTATGTGTGAAAAATGCCAAAAACGACAAAAAATTGTCCTCTTTTTTTCTATTCTCATCGCAATTATTGTGTTATTGACGTTTTTAACTGCCAAAAAAGAACCTGCTACTTCCAATGGCAAACCCACGGTTGTTGTGAGTACCTTTTCACTCTATGAGGCTGCGTGTGCCGTTGCGGGAGATACGCTTCATATCCGCTCGATTGTCCCACTGGGAAGTGATGCGCACCTATTTTCACCCAACCCGACTCACGTAGCCGATATTTTAAAGTCTCAGCTGTTTATCTACAATGGTGGGGGATTTGAAACATGGGTAGAACCGCTTAAAAATACTCTTCCCAAAAGCATAAGTGTGATGGATATGAGTACGCACGTGACATTACTTCAAAATGATCCCCATTATTGGCTCGATATTGACAATATGATTAAAATAACGCAAACACTTGATGGGCAGTTCTCAAAACTTTTTCCTGCCAATACGGAACTTTTTCATAAAAATGCGTCCATTTATATCGTCAAACTGCAAAAGCTCAAAGCTGACTACGCGACAGGGATGAGTGAGTGTAAGAATCGCACCCTTGTCAGTAATCATGGTGCTTTTGGCTATCTGGCACACGTAAACAAGCTTGAAAATATCTCCGTTATTGGTTTGTCCAGTGATGAACAGCCCAGCGCACAAACGATTTCCCATATTGTAGAACTCGTCAAACAACATACGATTAAGACCATCTTTTTTGAAGAGTTGATTAGCGATAACGTCGCGCAAACCATAGCCAAAGAGACAGGAGCAAAGGCACAACCGCTTCAACCGCTGGAAAATATTAGTGAAGATGAGTTAAAATTGCATCAAACCTATCTCACCATTATGGGAGATAATCTGAAAAAATTACGTGAAGCGATGGAGTGTCGTTGAAATTTTCCCCAAGCCTTTTTGATGTCCGAAATGTGAATTTTACCCGTGGTGATAATGAGATTCTAAAATCGGTCAATCTCACTATTTTACCGGGGGAGTATTGTGCTATTATCGGACCCAACGGCGGAGGAAAAACAACCCTTATCCGCCTTCTGATGGGACTTGAAAAACCCTCTTCGGGAACTATCAAGCTTTTTGGAACAGAGCAAGCAAAGTTTCGAGAGTGGCACCGTATCGGGTATGTCCCCCAACGCTCTGCGTTAGTGGATGCCACATTCCCTGCCACCGTTCGCGAAGTCGTTGCGATGGGCAGATACGCACGCAGAGGGATTTTTGGATTTGAATCATCCGAAGATGTGAGCGCGATAGAAGAATCAATGGAGCAAATGGGGGTGGCTGATTTACGTGATCGTCTCATCGGTCACCTCTCAGGCGGACAGCGTCAGCGGGTGATGATTGCCCGCGCATTGGCGTCGCATCCGCAGGTGTTAATCGTCGATGAACCCAATACGGGGGTTGATGTCGAGTCTCAGCACCGTTTTTACGAGCTGTTGCGTGTTCTAAACAAGACCAAAGGGATTGCTATTTTATTTATTACCCACGATGTCGGGGTGATTGCCGAGGATATTTCCAAACTCTTTTTTGTCAATCAAACCCTGCTCCTCTCCCAAACACCTCAAGAAATGTTACGATGTGATTCCATGAGCCGCCTTTATGGTACGCCTGCTCATGTCGTGTGTCACAACCACTAGGAGCGTATGATGTTAGAGATGCTTAATTATCCTTTTATGCAGCGCGCTTTTATTGCCGGATTAATGATTGCTCTTTTGGCAGCGATGAGCGGGTCATTTATTGTATTGCGCCGTTATTCACTTCTGAGTGAAACCTTGGCTCACGTCTCGCTTGTCGGGGTTTCTGTGGGTATTTTGTTTGGCTTGAGTCCCTTATGGATGGCAGTAGTCGCATCGCTTATAGCCTCATGGTTGATTGAATATTTGCGAAGCGTCCATGGGATGTATTCGGATTCTGTTCTTGCGATTTTTCTCTCCGGTTCGTTGGCATTGGCGATTGTCATCGTCTCCCTTTCCGGTTCCTTTAACGCATCGCTTTTTAGCTATTTGTTTGGTTCAATCCTCTCGGTGAGCAATGACGATTTGATCATTATGGGGCTATTTGGGTCTCTCTCCATGGCACTTCTCATTTTGTTTTTTAAAGAGCTTTATTTTATTGCCTTCGATGAAGAGGTGGCTAGGACGAGTGGTATCCGTGTCACATTGCTTAACTTTATGCTTGTGAGTATTATTGCCGTGATTATTGCCCTCTCGATACGGGTGGTTGGGACATTGCTTATCGGGGCATTGATGGTTATCCCTCCTGTTGCCGCAATCCGTTTTGGGATGGGTTTTTTCACCACCACCCTTCTCTCTATTGGCATAGCCCTTACGTGTGTGGTGGCAGGCTTGAGTCTCTCCTTTTTCTTCTCTCTTCCTAGCGGTGCGGCGATTGTATTGTGCCTCCTTGTCGCCTTTATTTTTGCGCTGGTTGTAAATCGGCGATGAGAGTTCGTGAAGAGTTCTCCCGCTACGCCTCTGTCTACGGAGAGAGTAACGTTATCCAAACCAAAGTGGCTCAAAAACTCCTTGATGACACCCGTACTCACCCCAAACGTGTTCTTGATTTAGGATGCGGAAGTGGAACTCTTTTTTCTCGGATGGATTGGGAGTGTGAGCACTTTGTCGGTGTCGATTTTTCGCAATCGATGTTAGCGCATCACCCTATGAATCAGAACATAGAGCTGATATTGGGTGATTTTAATGACCCTAAGCTCTTTAAATCGTTAGAGTGTGAAACATTCGACCATATTTACTCCGCATCGGCATTACAGTGGGCGGATGATTTAGGGAGTGTCTTGGAGGCGCTATCGCATTTCAATGTCCCGATGTCATTAGCAATTTTTACCGCAGGAACATTTAAAACGCTGTATGAATGTGCAAAACTTCCTCCCTTGCTAAAATCTGCCGATGAGGTAATTTCCCTAGCTGATGCTCATCTAAAGGCTGATTATGAAATTCTCCAGTATACACTAGAGTTTGATTCCGTACGGGAGATGTTTCGTTATATCAAGCGCAGTGGTGTCAGCGGTGGACGACGAGTTCTAACCATTTCACAAATGAAAAAATTGATGGAAAGCTATCCTCTTGCCTTTTTAGAATTTGAGGTTCTATTTATTTCAAAAAGTTAATCTTTTTTTATTCTCATGCGTTATACTATACACAATTATAGTTGAGGGGTTTGTTATGCATGGAATTGAAAAATATGATAATTTAAAAGAGATAATGCCTAAGCTTCAATCCGTTTTAGTCGAGGCGATTCAGTCCGAATTTTTAGAGATTAAAAAAATTGACAAAGAGTGTGAGAAATACATTGTACTTTGTGACAATATACCTGAACTCAAAAATGCTGAATACGTTATTTTTTCGCATCATATTAAAAAGAACGAGCATAAAAATGAGATGTTTGTCTTTATTGATGCTCAAGGGGGAATTGTTCGACACGTTAGCGGACGAGAGATGGAGTTGTACGGATTGCTAGCTCCGTGCGCAACGCTTCATGTCTCGGATGAATTTGTGGAGACCAAAACCCATTGTCATACAGACGATTGTCGCCACTAAACTACGCTCTCGTCATCCCGTACTTGATACGGGATCCATTTTAAATATATAGATTCCGTGTCAAGCACGGAATGACAGCTGTTTCAAAACACCCTTTGCAGCATACACCCCACTGGCAAAACATGCGGTTAATAAATAACCGCCCGTGGGCGCATCCCAATCGAGCATTTCACCTGCACAAAATACATTCGGTAGGGCATGAAGCATAAGATGCTCATCCACAGCGTCACGCATCACCCCCCCCGCTGTGCTAATGGCTTCTTCTATAGGTTGCATTCCTGAGAGTGTGATGGGATATTTTTTAGCGCACGCTGCAATGCTAGAGGCATCAGACCATTTATTTTTAGGTAATACTTCACGAATGAGCGCCGCTTTAACACCATCCAAGCCCGCTTTTCGCCATATATTATCAGTAGATTGTTTGCCCGAGGGTATAAGGCGTGATGCAAGTTGCTCTTCGCTTATATGCGGTAAAAGGTCTAAAGTGAGTATTGCAAATCCTTGCGCCATAACTTCCTCACGTAGCGGTCGTGATAGAGCATATACCAAACCGCCCTCAATCCCGTAGGTTGTCAAAATGGCTTCACCCTCTTTTTTTTCACGCTCACCTACCCAGCCCGATACATTTTTTAAGGGCTTGCCAAAATACGATTGCATGAAGGGAGACCACATCACCTTGAAACCACAGTTTGACGGCAATAAAGGGCTAATCGCCACATCCTTAGCTGCCAAAATGGAGACCCACGCCCCGTTCGAACCCAAACTGGCCCAACTTCCGCCGCCCAAAGCCAAGATTGTTGCATCCGAGGCGACTCTCTTTTCACCATCTATTGTTGCAAAACGCAAATGTCCCTCATCTGTAAACCCCTGCCAAGTATGCCGACAGTGAACCCGAACTCCACGTTTTTTTAAGCTAGATAACCATCTGCGCAACAGCGGTGCGGCTTTCATCTCTATAGGAAAAATTCGTCCTGAACTCCCGACAAATGAGGGTACACCCAAGTTCTCCATCCACGCTACGATGCTTTGGGCATCAAATTCATCTATCATAGGCTTCAGCCAATCAGGCTTATCATAGCGACGGATAAAATTCGACATAGGCTCATTGTGAGTGATGTTTAAGCCACCCTTGCCTGCCATGAGAAACTTCCTCCCCACAGAGGGCTTCGCTTCATAAACATCCACACTCATTCCTGACGCGGATAAAATATCCGCCGCCATTAATCCAGCAGGTCCCGCTCCGATGATGACGATGTGTTTGTGATTCAATGACTAAGGCTTAGCAGGTTTTTCTTTTCTAATGTATAGAGTTCATAGCGGATATGCTTAAACGTTTCACTCAAAGTTGGCTCTACAATTTTATACAGCTCTTCCAAAACGCGCGAAGACTCTTGTCCTCTTTTATAGTTAGCCACTAAGATACTGCGTAAATCAGTACGATTCATTTCGCTTTGCATGGTGGGGCGCAATACGTCATTGATACTGTCACGAGAGGCGAGGAGAGCTTCGAGCGGTTCGATACGGCATTGATGACGGAGTTGTTTAAGAGAAGTTGCGAGGTTCTTGTCATTGTGAACATAGCGCGCTATATCCTCAATCACACGAATACCTTCTTTGAGGCGGTTGAGATTGGCATCGACCACTCGGAGAAGTTCCGAGGGGAGAGTAGACTTAGTCGTCACTGCTGCCGAAAATTCCGAAGAGTTGTAAAAGCGCCGTAAAGATATTCAAGAAATCCAAATACAAAGCAATAGCGCCATCAATAGGTGTTTCGTAGTTTCCATTCATAATGTTTTGAGTATCAAAAATAACCAAAATACTAAAGAGCACTACAACTACACCCGAAATAGCAACTGCGATTAAAGGATTGCCCAAAAAGATATTAAGAATTGAGAAACCGATGATGACAAACAGCGCAATCATAAGAGGTTTACCGTAACTTGTAAAGTCTTTGGTGGTTTTGATGGCATAAAAGCTCATTGCCCCAAATACAACCGATGTCATAGCAAACGCATTGCCGATAATAGTGCCACCACCGCTCATACCCAATGTACGAGCTAAAAGCGGAGCAAGCATGAGCCCTGTCATAAAGACAAAACCGAACATTACCGCGAGATTGATACCGGGTTTATGTTTAACGAAATGCAATCCAATCAATAAAGCAATTTCTAAAATAATCAGAGGTATAACATACGCCTGAATAACTCCTGCCATGGGAACACCCACGTACGCACCAACGGCACCCGCCATCATCGATGCGGCAAAGAGTTTATACGTTTCTTTTACGAAGGATACAATCCGCGTTTCATTCCGTGATACGCTCTCGTAACCCATTGCACCTTGTTGTGCATAATCACGATCATATAAAGCCATACTTTTCTTCCTTAATAGGATAAATTTAACATAGGAATTATACAGCACAATTATTAACCGTATATTCGAAAGGAGAAATAGCTATGCATATTTATTGATTATTTATTGAAAACCTCTATAGTTAATGTATATAGGGCAATAAAAATAAACTTTTTTGTTACATAGTATTACAAAAAGATACAAATTTAACACCTAAAAGGTAAATTCTCTAATTCCCTCAAAACGCTCTTGACATTCACAGTAAAATCCCCTATAATTCCCGTCCACAAACACTGGGAAGCCATTAAAAGCCAACTAGATTTGAGTTTGAGATCATTGAAAACTAAGCAGGAGTGACGGTCAAGCGGATGCT
>Ga0268283_1000370_pt1 | contig 33432 bp, 22 predicted proteins | sample saktaG_13_FD_190140 | JGI IMG/M metagenome (GOLD analysis project Ga0268283, IMG submission 190140) | Saline water microbial communities from Sakinaw Lake, British Columbia, Canada - sak_2013_06_06_36m | ecosystem: Environmental > Aquatic > Non-marine Saline and Alkaline > Saline ... | reverse complement strand
AACTTGGTTATATTAATGGCACTAATAATACTACTGATCATACTGTTACACTGCCTGGATCAGCTGCACAATTATTATATGCCAAAGCATTCTCAATCAGTAATACAGTTGCTACTGATACAGCAAAATCCTCTACGGGCGCTTATATGACTGAATCCAACAGTACTGGCAATATCAAGGTGTATTTTAACACCCAGGTTGATAATTCTGTTTCCACAGGCATCAATGCAATTTCCATTGGTCAGGCTGTTGATGATACACTCATAAATTATATCAACCGTGCAAAGCAAACTATTGATATTGTAATTTATAGTTTTAACTCAGACGGACTGGCTGATTTCACTTCAGCGCTGAATGCCGCTGCTAACAGGGGAGTGGCAGTGAGAATCATTTATTGCGGCACAACATCTAATCCTTCAGTTGCCAATCTTATTAGTTCCATACATAAATTGCAGGGGCCTGGGCCAAATAATCCCACTTACCCAACCCGTGATGGCTTGATGCATAATAAATTCATGATCATAGATGTAAATTCAACCAATGCCAACGATCCCCTCGTGTGGACCGGATCATTCAACTGGACCAGCGACAACATGAATACAGATGCCAACAACGTAATAATCGTCCAGGATCAGGGTCTTGCCAGGACTTACCTTACAGAATTTACTGAAATGTGGGGTTCCAACACACTTACAGCTAACCCGGCAAATGCTAAATTCGGCTCATCAAAGACCAACAATACGCCGCATCAGCTAAAAGTCGCAGGTAAACCAATGGAATGCTATTTCAGCCCTTCCGACAATGTAAATTCAGAGATCATAAGCAGAATAAATACATCCAATTCTGACCTCGAAATTGCTACTATGCTAATCACCCGTAAGGAAATGGTTTATGCAATTGATGATGCAGTAGCTTTAGGGGCTAATGCTGAAGTTCTGGTGAGCAATTTCAGCGATGAAGTTATTCCTCCAAACCCTCCAACCTATCCCAACGCTGATTCTACAGTCTTTAATGTATTAAAACAGGTATGCTCAAGATTTGGAGACTATACCGGCGGCGGCATAATGCATAACAAATACATGATTGTTGACCAAAGCAATACTTCCTCCGATCCCTTGGTATGGACTGGCTCGCACAATTGGAGCGCCGGTGCAAATAACACAAATGACGAAAATTCTATTGTAATTCATGATGCTACAATTGCCAATATTTATTATCAGAATTTTGTAAAATTATTCACAACAGCTGATGTTCTCTATAGTATCAACGATCCTTCGGGCTTTGCTAAAGGCGATGTGGTAATTTATCCAAATCCTGCCACAAACTATGTAAACATTGATGTTAAGGCTTCGCAGCGGACAACTTACAATGTTCAGTTGATGGATATGTCAGGTCGCATGGTCCTGCAAAATGCCAACACCGCTGTTTTTGGCACGAACCATACGAGTATTGATGTTTCGGGCATTCGCCAGGGAATCTATTTTCTGCGTATTTCAAGCTTACAGAGTTCCTATGTTCAGAAACTTGTTATCCGATAAATTGTTTTTAAATCATAAAAGGGAACTGCATATTCTTAGGATTATGCAGTTCCCTTTGTTTATGGAATAATTGTTTTTGTTTTCAAATATTTCATACTTTCGTCGGGTAAAAATCGTCAGGTGCCCGATAGCTTAATCATCATCCCCACATACAACGAAAAAGAAAACATTGCGAAGATTATCCGCAAAGTGTTCTCCCTTCAGAAAGAATTTGAGATCCTTATTGTTGAGGATAATTCTCCTGATGGTACGGCTGATATTGTCCGGGATTTGCAAGCTGAGTTTGCCGGACGCCTTCATATGATGGAGCGCAAAGGTAAACTTGGATTAGGGACTGCTTATATTGATGGGTTTAATTGGGCGCTGCCAAGAGATTACAGTTATATCTTTGAAATGGATGCCGATTTTTCCCACAACCCCGAAGATCTCATTCAACTCTACAACGCTTGTGCTGTGGATGGCGCTGATATGGCCATTGGGTCCCGTTATATAAAAGGAGTAAATGTTGTGAACTGGCCTATGGGACGTGTCCTTATGTCGTATTTCGCGTCTTATTACGTACGCCTTATCCTTGGTGTAAAAATAATGGATACCACTGCTGGCTTCAAGTGTTATACCCATCGTGTGCTCAAAGCAATTGACTTTACAAAGATTAAATTTACAGGTTATGCTTTCCAGATAGAGATGAAATATACTGCCTGGAAACTCGGTTTTAATATAAAGGAAGTACCCATTATTTTTACTGACCGCACCGAAGGCACTTCTAAAATGAGTAGGGGAATATTCAGGGAGGCTATTCTGGGCGTGATTAACCTGCGTTTCAAACGTATTTCAAAGAGGGCCATTACTGCTGAGAGATAAAGTGTAGGTATAAATTTAACTTGTTGAGGTATGGAGGGTTTCTGTACCTTTTTTATTTCAGAAGGCTCTGTTTTCTCCGATATCTTTGTTCGTTGATTGGAACTAACCAATGAGCCTGTTTCTGTAAATTTATTGTAGCAATGCAAAATTCATATCGGATAATCAATGCACTGATTGTAAACGAAGGTCAGATATTTCCAGGCTCTGTTCAGATTTCGAAAGGTATAATCGAAAGAATTAGCCGGACTCCTAATGAATCTGATGTATTCACTAAAGATGGATATACCGTAATAGATGGAAAGGGAAAATATCTGCTACCGGGAATAATTGATAGCCATGTTCATTTCCGGGACCCTGGTTTAACTCAAAAAGCCGATATTCTTACCGAAAGCCGGGCGGCTGTGGCAGGTGGAATAACATCTTTTATGGAAATGCCCAACACCATTCCGCAAGCTATAACTCTAAAATTGCTTGAAGAAAAATTCCTGTTAGCATCTGATAAATCGTTGGCTAATTATTCTTTTTTTCTTGGTGCATCAAACGATAATATTGCGGAGATCATTCATGCTGATCCATGTCAGGTTTGTGGTGTAAAAGTGTTTTTTGGTGCTTCAACAGGAAATATGCTGGTTGACAACCAAAGTGTATTAGAAGAAATATTTCGCTGCTCCCCTTTGCCTGTAGTTGCACATTGTGAGGATGAATTCACAATACGTTCAAACGCGGAAGTCATGCGCGCTAAATTTGGAGAGGATGTCCCTATTGGCATGCATCCTCTTATCCGCAGTGCCGAGGCATGTTATATTTCCGCTGAACGCGCAGTTAACCTGGCAAAGAAATACGGTACACGGCTTCATCTGGCCCATCTTAGTACTGCCCGGGAACTGGAATTACTTGATAACAATCTTCCTCTGGAGCGAAAGAGGATTACTGCGGAGGTTTGTACTCATTATTTGTGGTTTTGTGAAGAAGATTATTCCCGGTTGGGAGCTAAAATAAAAGTAAACCCTTCAATTAAATCAGCAGCTGACCGCGATGCATTGTTTCAGGGCCTGCACAATGGGCATATTGATATTATTGCCACTGACCATGCACCTCATTTACCGGAAGAAAAAGCTCATTCCTATTTCAAAGCACCTTCAGGCACGCCTTTGGTACAACATTCATTACCTGCAATGTTAGAGTTATGGCACAATGGTAAAATCAGCCTGGAGTTGTTGGTCGAGAAGATGTGCCATGCACCCGCAATCAGTTTTGGAGTGGTGCGGAGAGGTTTTATCCGCGAAGGCTTTCAGGCTGATCTGGTGCTGGTTGACCCCAAGAGCCCTGAAACTGTGGATACCTCAAATATTCTATATAAATGTGGATGGTCACCCTTTGAAGGGCATACTTTCCAATCAAAAATTTCCCATACCTTTGTCAATGGAAACCTGGTATATCACAATGGCCGTTTCGATGAATCAGTAAAAGGGCAAAGGCTACTCTTTGCACGCTGAACAAGCCAATCAAATTTCAGTATTCTATGAAAAAAATTGCACTTATCCTGCTATCACTACTTGTTTTTATTGCTGGTTGCCATTGGGGTACCAACCGGGAGATTGAACAAAAATACCCTGACGGTTCTACAAAGGTTGAGAAATATTATACTTACAAAAAAGGGAAGAAGGAACTGGTAAAAGAAGTTCAATATTTCGAAAACAAGCAAATGAAAATGGAAGGCTACTACCTTAACAACCTCCGTAATGGCAAATGGACCGCATGGCACAAAAACGGGAAGGTGTGGAGTGAAGGTTTTTTTAAGGATGGGTTAAGCGAAGGAATTCGCACGGTTTATCATGAAAATGGCAACAAAGACATGGTTGGCCGGTATGCCCGAGATCAGAAAGTCGGGAAATGGCAATTCTACGATAATGCCGGAAAACTGGTCAAAGAAGCGGACTATGACAAGAAATAGCTTCTTTTAGTCATCTTAAGAACAACCAGTCTGTAATTTCTGCAGATCTATCGGACTGCCGAGAATCTTACAAATACTGGCAGGTGATCACTATACCCTCCGTGGTATTCGCGCGAGATAGTGCGGTTGGGAAGCATAAGCCCTTCCTTATTCTTGTAAAGAATCCATTCAGGTTTAAACACAGAAGCATATTCCGGCTTGCAATAAAGGCCTTTTTTTTCACGGAGCAGGTTCCCCGAAACTATCACCTGGTCAAACATATCCCAGCTTTTATAATACAATGAGCCTTCGCCGTTTTTATAACGAGGGAGTAAAATGTTGTATAACTTTGAGGGAACCGGGCTCGTTTCCGGAAGAGTTGCACCCAATGTTGCGGTTATACTCTTATCATTAGGGTTGTCGTTAAAATCTCCCAATACCAGTATATTGGCTAAAGGGTCAGTCTTAAGTACCGAATCAATTAGCTGACGAAGAACTTTAGCAGCATCCATCCTTAAAAGCTCGGATTCATTCTGGCCTCCCCGCCGCGAGGGCCAATGATTTATAAAAACATGCAATGTTGTTTTTTTTAATGCAATTCCTTTAACATAAAGGATGTCGCGGGTTTTGTCATTGTTTGCAGATGTAAGGGTCACTTTTACAGGAACTGCTTTTATTAACTTAAAAGTTTTGCTTTTGTAAAGCAAAGCCACATCAATACCACGTTCATCGGGGCTGTCGAAATGAACAATTTTATATTCTCCATCTTTCAAATTAACTGTTTGAATAAGATTATTGAGAACACAATGATTTTCTACTTCTGCCAGCCCAATAATATCTGGTAATGTTGGTTGGTCAACACTAGCTATCACTTTCGAGATGTTTTCAATTTTCCGGTTGTACCGTTCACTGTTCCATGGTATTTTAGCGTCAGGCAGATATTCTTCATCAACTGTTGCCGGATCGTTTATTGTATCGAAAAGGTTTTCGGTATTATAAAACATAGCTGTAAAGTGAACTTGTTTTTTTTGACCAAAAGCTGTAGTTGCTACCAGCAGTAAGACAATCAGTAAAGGGCGTGTAAGTTTCATCCGGCAAATGTAGTGTTTTCCTAAAAAGAGAATCAACTGTCAGAACTACTATATTTTTACTTCAGCTGTATGGGTTTAAGTTAAAAGCAAATCCAATTGTTCAGTATAATTGTAAGGAGAATACAGGAGTCGGAATTTGAAAATTCTACTGGATTCTGGCTCCTGGCTTCTGATACCACGCTACTCTGCGGCAGGGTAGTTCATTAAAGAAGGCCGGGCAATACAAAGCCCGGCCTGGTTAGCATATGAGATGGCATTTAACTTAATCAGCTATTATCACAAGGTATTTTGATGCACCCCAAAATTCCGCAGGGTTACGAATGACAAGGCTGTCAACAGCTTTTACTCCAACAAGTTTATAAGCAGACTTTGGATGATTAGTTACTATTGATATTTTCTTTTTGAATATTGCTATACCTTTCAGATTGGTAACATCAACGCGCGTAAAATATTCCTTATTAAAATCTTCTTTCAACTTGTTGTTGCGTCCAATACCAGCAAAGCCGCCTTCTTTTGTTATAATGTTATGAGATTTAAGTTCTTTAGTAGTGCCGATCACGTAATATGCAGTATTTAAAGCTGAAGTCTGTTCATTAATCTTCTGTGTTTTCGTCTGGCTTTCGGCTTTCAGATCCTCCACATTAGCTGAAAGTTCTGTGACTTTGATATTCAATTTCTCAAGTTCAACTTTCAGATTAGCGATATCGGCATCCTTTTCCACAATCTGTGCGTTGAGATTTTCTATCATTTTTTCCAACTCACCTATCTTGGCGTCAGATTTAGCGTTAGCTTGTTTGAGTTTGCTTTTAAGGTCGGCAACAATCTTCCTGTTTTTAAGCAATAATTCATAAATGCTGTTTATATCCTGGTTTATCTGATCCTTTGCGTTCTGCTGTAGTTCTACTCCTCCTTTCGCACTCTGGCTAATGATCATCTCTTTACGTTTTATTGAGTCGAGATTAGCTTGTATTGAATTAAAAGCTGTTACATAAGCAATAACAGCAGTATCTTTTTGGAATCCTAAGCTCATAAGGCTGTCGTTGACAGATTTCATACGTGCAATCTCTTCCTTGTGGGTATTGCATCCTGCAAATACGAGCATTAAGGAAGCAACGGTCATAAACATTAATTTTCTCATGATTTTCAATTTTAAATGATTAAGTAATTGGTTTTGTTTAAGTATTATTAAAAGACAAAAATACATTCAGGGCAGAAGAAACGTTTGCAAAATTCCGGATAAGAATTGTATAATTCGCGCATTTTGGGAAAATCGATAAAATGATTTTTTTTATTAATTTAAATCGTTTGTTATTTAGATTGGATGTGAGAAGCAGTAAACCTTATATTGCACGCAATCATATTTATTTTCATATTAATAGAACACAAACGAATCAGTGTACGATTTAGTATTGTATTGATTCTATAAAAAAGCATATTAAAGCTTTACATCCATGCTATGCAAAAATCGGACACATCTTAGAAACTAAGCTAATTCATCGAAAATGTTATCCGGAAAATATAATAATCACTAGCCGTAATCTGAGCTATCATTGCTTTTAGCAGAACATGAAGTGCTTATTGATAATTTGTAAATCAAAGAAATGTAAATTTGCGAAAAATTGATTGAGATGAAAAATATTGCCCATATTATCCTCAAACCGGGGAAAGATGAATTTGTAAAACGATATCATCCCTGGATATTTTCAGGTGCCATTGGGCAAGTGCAAGGTAATCCGGAAGAGGGAGACATGGTTGAAGTTTATTCCGGGAAGGGTGAATATCTGGCAACTGGTTTCTATGAGAAAGGATCGTTGGCAGTTAAACTTATTTCACATAAACGCACTGAAGCGGGAGCTGAATTCTGGAAAAATAAGTTAAGTAGCGCCTTGATGCTTAGGTATGCACTGGGCCTTGCAGAAAATACTGAAACAAATGCCTATCGCCTGGTATTTTCTGAAGGCGATGGTTTGCCTGGGTTGGTGGCTGATTTTTATGCAGGGACGATTGTTTTACAATCACATTCGCTTGGGATGCATCATGCAAAACCCTTGATAGTAAAAGCTCTAAAAGAAATATATAAGAACCAGCTCCGGGCTGTGTATGATAAAAGTTCAGATACAATGAACCGCATGACGGGAAAAGTTACTGAGGATGGTTGTATTTATGGATCAGTGGAAGAAACAGTTATTTTAGAGAATGGTTGTAAGTTTCATGTACATTTTTCGACCGGGCAAAAAACTGGTTTCTTTCTCGATCAGCGCGAAAACAGGGAGATTCTGGCCTATTATTCTAACGGGAGGCAGGTGCTGAATACTTTTTGTTATAGCGGGAGTTTTTCTGTTTATGCACTGGAAGCCGGTGCTAAATTGGTTCATTCAGTGGATAGTTCAGCAAAGGCAATAGAATTGACAGAACGCAATGTCGCGATAAATATTTCCAATATTTCTCATCATCAATCATTTGTTAGAGACGCAAAACAATTCCTAAAAGAAATGCCCGCTGACTTTTATGATCTGATTGTGCTTGATCCTCCTGCTTTCGCTAAACACCATGATGTAAAAAACAAAGCTGTTAGGGGTTATATTAGTCTAAATGCCTTGGCCTTACGGCAAATAAAGGCAGGTGGGTTATTATTTACCTTTTCATGTTCGCAGGCAGTGGATAGGAATTTGTTCACGTCTGCTGTAATGGCAGCAGCTATTGAGGTTGGTAGGCAGGTGAAAATCCTGCATCATCTTTCGCAACCGGCAGATCATCCTGTAAGTATTTATCATCCCGAAGGTGAATACCTGAAAGGATTGGTGCTTTATGTTGAATAGGAAAAAGAGGTATTTACAATGAAAAATGCTTCACCATGTTTCCTTGTCTTCTTTTAACAAGTCAATAAGCCTGCGTTGTTTTTTTGTGGGACGGCCAATTCCTCTGTCACGACGTTCGCCATTAATTTCCTGGATCAATTTCAGCTTTTCATATTCGGAAGGAGGCGTAAGATCCTCAGCATTCTCAGGAACTAATTTTGCAGAAACCCTGTTGTGAATTAATGTTTTTACACGTATTGTGCGTATAAGCTGGCCCTGGCTGATGGTTATCTCGTCCATCAGTTTTACTTCCCTCGAAGGTTTAACTGTTACACCGCCTATTTTAATTTTTCCAGCTTTGCAGGCATCTGTAGCAAGGGTGCGTGTTTTATAGATTCGGATTGCCCAAAGCCATTTGTCAATCCGGAGAGTTTGATTAGTCGGGATCATTTTTGCCGGAAATAAATTTCCATAGGAGCGCCTTCGAAATTGTATATTTTTCGGAGCTGGTTTTCAATAAACCTTTTATAGGGCTCTTTCACATATTGGGGCAGGTTGCAAAAGAAAACAAACGAAGGATAAGGTGTCTTTATCTGGGTAATGTATTTTACCTTCACATATTTGCCCTTTGTGGCTGGTACCGGATGATCCAGAATAATTGGGAGCATAGTTTCGTTAAGTTCTCCTGTGGGAATGTGTTTACGCCTGTTTTCATAGACCTGGATTGCCAATTCGAGCGCTTTGAAAATTCGCTGCTTTGTAAGAACAGAAGTAAATACAATGGGAACATCAGAGAATGGGGCAATCTTCTGCCTTATTTTGTCTTCAAATTCTTTGTGAGTGTTGGTTTCTTTTTCGACAAGATCCCATTTATTCACTATGATGACAATCCCTTTATGGTTTTTTTCAGCAAGACTGAAAATATTCAGGTCCTGTGCCTCGAAGCCGGTTGTTGCATCAACGATAACAAAACATACGTCACAATTTTCAATGGCGCGTACAGATCGCATGGTTGAGTAAAATTCAACATTCTCAAATACTTTTCCTTTTTTGCGGAGCCCGGCGGTATCAATCAGTAAGAAGTCAAAACCAAAAGATTTAAAACGGGTATAGATAGAATCCCGGGTCGTGCCGGCTATCGATGTAACAATATTGCGCTCGTCGCCAAGCAAAGCGTTGACAAATGATGACTTGCCAACATTTGGGCGTCCTACCACGGCTATTTTTGGCAAATCAAGTGCGTCTTCCTCTTCTTCTGTCTTTGCAAAAAGCGGTACGATCTCATCCAGAAGATCCCCTGTACCACTGCCATTCATAGAGGAAATGCACCAGACCTCTCCAAGTCCAAAACTATAAAACTCAGATGCCGCCCCGATGAGACCCGAGTGATCAACTTTATTTGCAACCAGAAAGGCCTTCTTCCCTGATTTTCTAATGAGTTGGGCTACATCCTTATCCATAGGAGTAGGCCCTTCGGTAACATCAACTAAAAATGTGATAACATCAGCTTCGTCGATAGCAAGTTGAACTTGCCGGCGGATGGCTTCTTCAAATTCATCATCACCCCCAACTACAAAACCACCGGTATCAATTACTGAGAATTCAATACCGTTCCAGTCAGATTTCCCATAATGCCTGTCACGTGTAACACCGCTGGTAGGATCAACAATGGCCTGTCGCGTGCCTGTAAGCCTGTTAAAAAAAGTTGACTTCCCCACATTTGGCCGTCCAACGATTGCTAGAATATTTCCCATGCTGCAAATATAAGTTTAATCTCCATAAGGGTGTAAAAAGCTGGCAATCATACAACCAACTACTAATATCTTAATAGAAAAAGCATCCTTTTTCCGGACAAAAAAAAGCCAATCAATGATTGGCTTTTTTGTAGTAGCGGGGGCAGGATTCGAACCTACGACCTTTGGGTTATGAGCCCAACGAGCTACCTCTGCTCCACCCCGCAATATATCTGATCAGGTATTGCTACCTGAAAAATTGCTGTTGATAATGCTAAATAAAGAACGATAATTCTTAGTTCGGGAGTGCAAAGATATATTTTGTTTCTTTGTCATGAACAAATAGATCAAGATTTTTATGACCCACAAAGCTGGATTTGTGAATATCATCGGAAATCCGAATGTTGGGAAATCCACACTTATGAATGCTTTGAGTGGCGAAAAGCTTTCTATTATTTCTCCTAAGGCACAGACTACCAGGCATCGTATCATGGGAATTGTTAATGGGGAAGATTTTCAAATAGTATATTCTGACACTCCGGGGATTGTAAATCCGCATTATAAGCTCCATCAATCGATGATGCATTTTGTGGAATCGGCACTTGTGGATGCAGATGTTTTTCTTTATGTAACTGAATTTGGCGAGACCTGCTTTGACGAACAGATAGTTGCCCGGATTAAAGAAGCCAGGAAACCTCTGCTACTGTTGATAAACAAAATTGATCTTGCCAGCCACGAGGAAGTATATCAAAAAATTAGTTTCTGGCAGGAAGCTATTCCTGATGCAGAGATTCTTCCTGTTTCGGCACTGAAGAAAGTAAATACTGACAAACTCGTTGAAAAACTTATCGGGCTTTTGCCTGAAAATCCACCATATTTTCCAAAAGACGAATTGACCGATCGCCCGCTGCGGTTCTTTGTTTCGGAAATTATACGCGAAAAAATCTTTCTTCAGTTTCAAAAAGAGGTTCCTTATTCGTGCGAAGTTATTGTAAATGAGTTTAAAGAACAGCAGCCTGTTTTCAAAATTGCAGCTTCAATCTATGTAGCCCGTGAATCACAAAAAGCTATACTGCTTGGGCATCAGGGTAAGGCCATCAAGAGATTGGGAACCGAAGCGCGAAAGGATATAGAGGCCTTTATCGACAACAAGGTTTTTCTTGAACTAACTATAAAAGTAAGTAAGGACTGGCGGGATGATGAGCGTCAACTCCGTCGATTTGGCTATGAGTTTTAAGATGTGTATTTGATTTAACTTATAACGGGAGAACCCCCGCAAGAATAAACCTACGAGGGACTCCGATTCAGATAAAGGTACGGGGGGTATCTATCGATCTTTATTTTTTTATTAGTCTTTTAATTAGAAGTTCTAGAACGGGCAGCATTCCATCTCATGATAACTCCGGCCTCCGCGGCCTGAGGAGCCGAAACTACGGCCTCCACCGCCTCCACCGCTAAATAAGTTAAAGTCATCAAATTCGAATGCAATTGTAATTTCGTGTGAAGCTCCAGCGGCAGTTGCTAATTCTGTGAGGACAAAATCGTAGGAGTACATCAGTTTTAAACGGCTGCCCTTGTTGAATGGCAAATAAAGCCCAGCTGTTATCATCAGGTCGTTCGATTGTACAAAATCAAATGTCTGGTTACGGAACCAAAGACCAGTGTAGATCGATGATTTCAGGACATTTAAGCCAATAGAAAACGTTGAGAAATCGCCTTGCTTCTCAAGATTAAATCCCGGATTGAATTTAAAGGATTTCGGGTTGCGGGAACGATTGTAAAAGTTGCCTTCACTCTGGTCGATCTCGAAAACAAGATCAGCATGGACCACCAATTTGCGGGGCAGTGGAGCACTCAATCCCAGAAACGACTCATTTGGAGTAAATACATGATGCATGGCAGCTCCCAATGTTCCTTGTATGTTAGCAAAAGACATTCCCAGTTCTGAAAACCTGTAAACACCGCCAATAGTAAAATCAGGGTAAGTTACTTTCTGGTCAGCAGGAGCTTCAAAAGCAGTTTGATAGATATTTCCATATCTAGCGCTAAGTTGGTCAGCGAATACCAGTTGGCTCATATCGATATTTTTCTGAACGAAAGAGGCCATAATTCCAACCTGAGCAATCATGTTTTCCTGCAAAGGAACCCTCACTGCTGTAGCTAAACCCAAGATGGAGGTCTTAATCATACCGGTTCCGGCCCTGTCAGAAAGAGCGATCAGGCCTAACCCTCCCGACCCTGGGATGTTCCTTTCAGCAATATCCATGCTGAAATTATAGGTTTTGAAATCAACAGGAAGGCCCGACCACTGGTCGCGATAATTAAATCGCATACGCATTCCTGGGTTGAGTCCTACATTGCCTGGATTATAATAAAGCGGGTTATTATAAAACTGTGAAAATATTGGATCCTGGGCATTAAGGTCCCCGATGGTACCAATGGCGCCTGCTATGATAAAGGCTTTGATAAAGATTCTTAGATTTAGAGATTTTTTCATGGCAATATTGTATTTGTGAATTGGGTAAACTACGCCGAGCGTAAAATTATCTTATTAATGTTACAGTTCCAAATGTTTTTTCGGGAATATTTTTATGATCGCCTATATCATTGGCATTCCAGATGGTTCCATCATTGAATACAGCTTCCACTTTCCAGATATAAACATCTTGTGGTAATTGGTTTCCGTTCACGGTTCCATCCCAACTTTCAACAGGACTTCCATGTTCATCAATAAGTGTGGATGACCATAATGTGTTGCCCCATGTGTCGAAAACATCGATACGGTAGGTTCTTAAGTTCATCCCCACGGGCTTAAATTGAAAGTCATTGCTGATAGGGTTGTCTGGGGAGAATGCAGTTGGCACATACAATCCTTTAAACATGAGCTTGTAAAGTATGTCCAGGGTATCAGAGCATAAGAAGTCGTTCCACGAAATCAGCCTGATGTTATAAGTGCCATCTTTATTAAATGCTACTGATGGGTTTTCAGCTGAAGAAGTAAAGCCGTTTCCAAAATCCCAATCATAATGGGTTGCTTCGATAGTTCCATTGTTTAAAAGGATCTTACCTTGTACGTTCTCATAGTTATCATTTATACTAAACGCACTAACAGGAACAGGATGAGTAGTGACTTGCTTTTGCAGTGTGTCAATGCAACCGTTCGCATCTGTAACAATCAACCTGGCTGCATAATCGCCTGATTCTGCGAAAAGGAAATCGGGGTTAACAGCATTGGATGAGCCTATCGAACCTGAAATATCCATGAAATCCCATTTCCAGTCGGCAAGAGGTGCATTCACAGTATCAGACGCATCAATAAAATTTGTCTTGGATCCTGCGCAGGAAGAACTATAATCAAATTTTGCGCTGGGGATAGCATGAACTGTTAAAATTTGGATAATTGTATCGGCACAACCTATTGTATTTGTTGCTATAAGTTCAGCATCGTAAGCTCCCGAGTTTCCGTATTGATACGTAGAATGTTTAGTGGTAGATGTATCAGTAACTGATCCCGGATCGCCGAACGACCATAAGTATCCGCTTATCTGTGTGCCATTTCCGGCAGTGGAGTTTGTGAACGTTGCAGGGATTCCCATACACACATCCTGAGCAATAAATTTGGCAACAGGGCTTGGGTTCACTTTTACAGGATTGGAAGAAGAGTCGCTGCTGATTCCACCAACCATTTGGGTTGTAATTAACAGTTTCACATTATATGTTCCAGGATTCTGATATATATGGCTTATTGTGGGCTGGTGAGCAATGTATGAAGCTGTAGTATTGTCGCCAAAATCCCACAACCAGGAAGCGATTGGTCCGCCGCACTTGCTGCTGTCAGCAAATGTTATAGCACTGTGTTGGCAAATCAATGTGTCGATAGCACGGAAACTTGAAACCATACAAGGGAAGCGTCTTACGGTATCGGAGATGGAAGCCTCACAACCGTGTTCGCTGACACTTGTAAATGTTACCTTATATGCACCCGGGTTAGGATATATGTGGCTTATATCAGCACTTAACGGTGAAGAAATTGTATCAGTGGTTCCATCACCAAATTCCCATATCCATTTGTTGATATTCGACCCGTTGTTGTTGGTCATGTTTTTGAAGGAAATTGTGCTGTCGCAGTTGCCGCCAAGGAATCCGAATGCAGGGGCCGGAATAGAACCTACAACTACCTGTTTGTATAGAATACTGCTGCAGTGATTGATATCTGTGGCTTGCAGTGAAGCAATGTATGTTCCTGCTGCACTATATGTGTGCGATGGTTCGCGCAGTGTTGACGTATTGCTATACCCTGAGGCGGCATCGCCAAAATTCCACAGGAATATAGCAAGCGAATCTCCAACAGGCTTAATTACCTGTGCGGTAAACTGAGTTGGATCACCATTACAGGTTTCAGATGCAGTGAAATCGATCAGCAAACCTGCCGGTACACACACCTGCTGTATAGTTGTTTTGGAACAGCCCAGTATATCAATTACGGTAAGTTTTACATTATAACAGGAATCTGCATGTTGATAAACATATGTTGGATTCTGAAGAGTAGAATAATGGTTAGGTTCAAATTCCCACATCCATGACTGAATTACTGATGCAACAGCTGACGATGAATCCTGGAAGTAAACAGCGCCATGAGCGCAAGGATCAGCAGTGTAGCCGAATTTAGCTGTAGGCAAACCTGATACCTGAACAGGTAATAGAATAGTACTAGAGCAACCTCCTTCAGATGTGGCAGTAAGCAAAACCTGATAGGATCCTTCTAAAGTATAGGTGTACTGTGGGTTTTGAAGTATTGAAGTATCTGCCAGGCCTGCGTCACCAAAATCCCAATGCCATGCTACAATTGCATCGCCATTTATAGTATAGGAATTATCAGTAAACAACGTAGGCGAATTAAGGCAAGAGCTTTCGAAAGTAAAAGTAGCCGTTGGTAATGGATGAATCTCAATTGTATGGGCTATCATGTTCTCGCACCCGGTGGTGTCGGTTATTGATAGAATTACATCGAAATTGCCCGCTGTTCCATACAAATGTGATGGATTAGCTATTGTTGAGTGTGTTGTGCCATCACCAAAATCCCAGTCAAAGCTTTGAACAGCTGGAATATTTGTAACCAGAGAGTCTGCGTGGAATAGAGTGAGAGTTCCCTGACAATTTATTGTACTGGATCCGAAATCAACTGCAGGAAGAGGGTGAACTTCTAAATTCTTCATAGTAGTATCAATACATCCATTGGCATTTGTGATAAGCAGGTTTACTGAATAAATACCAGGTAATGTATAAATATGCTGTGGATTCTGAAGATCAGAATAGTTATTGGCTCCTGATGCGGGATCGCCAAAGTTCCATCCCCAGCTAACGATCGTTGATCCGCCATTAATACTGGTCTGGTCAGCAAATGCTACCGGTGAGTCTAAACAAGCACTTGCATAAGTGAACCCTGCAAGAGGCCCTGCTGTTATTGAAATTGCCTGGGCATAAGAAGCCTCACAACCTGTAGTTGTTGAAACATCAAGTGTTATGTTGAAAGTTCCAGAGTTTGCAAAAGTGTGAGTTATATCAGGATTAGCTGGTGCTACAACAATTGTATCACTTCCATCGCCAAAATTCCAGTGCCATGATATAATTTGCCCATTGAGAGAATTAGAATTATCGTTGAATTGAACAGGATAATTTGAACAAGCAGGGTTCTCATAGCTAAAGAATGCGGTTGGCGCAGGTGTAACTTGTATTGGATGTGTTACCGAATTAGTGCAACCAGATGTATCAGTTACTGTAAGTGTTACAATATAAGAGCCAGCCAAACTGTAAATATGGTATGGGTCAATCTCTGATGATGTTCCCCCGTCGCCGAATTCCCAAAGCCATGTTGTCAATGCCGGAGCATCTACGAAAATTGAACTTGTAAATTGCGTTGAGTCGTTAATACATCCAGGGACTGATACAAAGTTTACAGCAGGTGGTACACCGATTGTAATAGTTTTAACAATCGTGTTTGAACAACCTGAAGAAGAAGTTACAGTAAGAGATACCTGATAAGGACCTGCAATTCCATACGTGTGTTGCGGGTCTTCCATCGTTGATGTATTGCTGGATCCTGAGATAGGGTCCCCGAAATTCCACAACCAATCGGTAATTGTTCCTGTGGCACCAATTTGTGATTGATCGTCGAAACTTACAGAGCCTGTAGCACAAGCCGAAACATAACCGAAGTTGGCAACCGGGCTTGGTGAAACAGTAATTGTTTTTGTGATACTAGTGCTGCAACTATCATTCGTTGTCACAGTGAGTGTTACATCATATGAGCCGTATGCTGCATAAAGATGTGATAAATTGGGATTTGCAGGGAAATCAATAGTAGATCCTGAGCCATCGCCAAAATTCCACTGCCATTTAACTATGTATCCATAAGGTGCTATTGAATTGTTGGTAAACACTGTAGGCGACAGGGAGCAATTTGGCAAAGCGTAATCGAAGTTTGCAATAGGTTTAGGTATGATAAATACCTGGTGTGTAATTGAATTGCTACAACCAGCTGTATCCGTTATTGTCAGTGTGACAGGGTAAACACCTGAGTTCGTATAGATGTGTTCGGGATCCTGCAAGGTAGAAGTAAATCCGTCACCAAAATTCCAGAACCAGGAAGTAATTGTTGCAACATTAATAACTGTAAGATCAGGGTGGAACTGAGCTGGGCTGCTTTCGCAACGATGGTCAGCTGTAAATTCAACTTGTGGAGCAGGAGAAACCTGCAGGATACGTTCTACAGTTCCTTCGCAGCCATTAGTTGTGGTCACCATAAGGGTAACAGTGTGTGATCCTGAATTATGGAACTGGTGCTGTGGGTTTTGGAAAGTAGAAGTATTGTCTGATCCGGAAAGTGGATCGCCAAAATTCCAAAGCCATTCTGTAATCATGCCACCACCATTGCTCTGCGAAATATCTGTAAAGTTAACTGGTGTGCCGAAGCATGAAAGATCAAAATTGAAATCAGCTACCGGTGCGTCATAAATTGTAAGTATTTGTGTTTCGAAAGAAGTGCAACTATCAGATGCTGTAATGCTTAAGGTTACGTTATAGTTGCCGCCAGAAGCATAGGAATGAGCTACTGAAGGGTTCGATGGGAAAACAATTGTAGTGTCCGATCCATCACCAAAATCCCATGTCCACCTTACCACATAACCTGATGTTGTAGTAGATAAGTTGGTAAAGGCAACTGACTGTCCTGCACAATTATGATCTGAAATATCGAAATGAGCTACTGGCAGAGGGTTGATAATTACAGTATGCGTAATTGTGTTTGTACAACCTGCAGTATCAGTTATAGTAAGTGACACCTGATAAGTTCCTGTTGAAATAAACGGGTGGAATGTATTCTGCGATGTTGAGGTAATACCATCACCGAAATCCCAGAACCAATCAGCAACAGCACCAACATTCATCACCAGGCTATCGGCAAAGAATTCGGTAGGTGTATTTAAGCAACTTGGGCCATGACCAAATTCAACAATTGGAGGCAGGTTGACAATCACTGCTTTCACAATAGTATCGTGGCAGTTATTGAAGTTGGTAATTATCAGTGTTACATTGTATGTTCCGGGAGCTGAGTAAATATGTGTCGGATCAGTCAGGTTGGAGGTATTATCTATTCCTGAACCTGGATCGCCAAAGTCCCATGCCCAACCTACAACATTACCTCCGCCGTTTGGATAGGATGCATCAGTAAAGGATACAATCTGATCCTGGCAGTTTCCACTGAAATAGAAGTTGGCGTAAGGTTTTGGAATTACTACTACTGCCTGTGTAGACATAGCATAGCAACCAAATGAATTCGTGATGTAAAGCGTAGCATTGTAAGTTCCTGGAGCACTGTACAAGTGTGTCATGTTTGGATCGCCCGGGAAGTTGATAGTATCATTTGGTGAACCATCACCGTATTCCCAAACCCATTGAGCTACATAGCCATAGAGTGTATGCGATAAATCTGTGAACTGTATTGGTTCATTTGCGCAATTAGGTGAACTGTAGGCAAAGAATGATACAGGAAGAGGAGTAAGAGAAAGATCGTGACTTGTTGAATTTGTATATCCTGAAGTATCAGTTATCGTAAGCGATACCATGTATGGACCGGCAGCCGGGAATAGATGCGAAGGATTCATGAGAGGGGAGAATGATCCGTCTCCAAAATCCCACAGATAGTTTGTAACAGCATTTACGTCAGTAATTAGAGTATCTACCATAAAATGTACAGGTTGGCCTATACAGGCTGATCCTGATGTAAAATTAACTCCCGGAGCATTTGTAATGGTCAAAACCATATCGTCAAATGCTTGTCCGCATGGTGCATTACCATCACAAACCAGGCTTAGTGTAACCTGGCCTTGAGCAATATCATAAGCGCTTGGTGTGTATGTTGGAGCTATTGTATTGGCACCGGTTAATGTTCCGCTTCCAGAAGTAGTCCATGTTATAGTTGAGACATTTGTTGCAGTAGCCCCTAAAAGATTGAATATACATGTAGCACAGGTTGTTGCATCGCCCCCTGCAGAGATTGCCGGAACTCCGTTGATTTGCAACGTTTTGATATCTGTGATGTCCGCACAAGGAGTGTTAGAAGCAACAAGTGTAAGTTGAACACTTCCCGCCAAAGCATCTGCAGCACTTGGAGTATAAGTAGGTGTAAGTGTATTTTGATTTATTAGCAATCCTGTTCCTGACGACATCCAAACAACGCTGGTATAATTAGTTGCTGAAGCATCGTTAATAATGAAAGGAATGTTTTCGCATAAAGTAAAGTCATTTCCTGCATCAGCAGAAGGATTGTGCTTAATAGTCAGGGTCATCGAATCAATGTAATTTCCGGAACAAGGTGCAGATGCTGAAGCAGTAAGCGTCAGTATAACTGATCCGCTGGCAATATCAGTTGCTGTTGGAGTATAGGTTGGAGCCAAAGTTGTTGCGTTTGTCAGTGTACCTATACCTGAACTTGTCCAGTTCAGCGATGAATAATTTAAAGCTGTTGCACTGTTTATTGTATATGAACTGCCTTCACAAATTACATCATCATTTCCTGCAGAAATAATTGGTAAAGGATGAAATTGCAATAGCATGTTATCACTTACCGGAGCGCAGGAATTACTGAATGCTGTAAAGGTCAATACAACCGATCCTGAAGCGATATCGGCCGGGCTAGGAGAATAAACTGGAAAAACTGAGGATGGGTTGCTAAATGTTCCGTTACCAGAAGTTGTCCATAACACACTTATATAATTCGTTGCAGCAGCTGTGCTAACTGTGTAAACATCAGTTGAACATATTGTTGCATCGCTTCCTGCATTAGAAGTAGGGGGCTGATTGATCGTAAGAATCATGAAATCGCTTCTGAAAGAGCCATTACATGTAGATGTACCATTAGATGTGAGTGTTAGCTGAACAAATCCCATAGCTTTATCAGATATTCCAGGGAAATATTGAGGAGCAACAGAGGCAGGATTACTGAAAACGCCATCACCAGAAGTGGTCCACTGAACAGATGAACTATTCACTGCTGAACCATTTAATAAAGCTGGGCTGTTCACGCAAACTGAAGCGTCAGAGCCTGCATTAACTGTAGGAAGTGGATCGATTGTTAAAAGTAAATAATCACTGGATGAGGATGAAGAGCAAGTGAGAGAGCCGGCTACAGTAAGTGTTAGAGTTGCTGCACCCGAAAGGCGATCGTTAACACCTGGGAAATAAAGTGGGTTAAGAACAGTAATATTGCTAAAGTTTCCGTCGCCTGAAGTTGACCAGGTGACTGAAGTTGAATGTTGAGCATTTCCGTTCAGCATAAAAGTTCCGTTTGAACAAACATTTCCATCAGGCCCGGCCTGAGCAACAGGAAGTGGATCAATCGTAAAAGTAACATTATCGGTAACAGGGAAACTAACACATCCACCTGCTCCGAAAACCGTTAGGGTAAGAACAGCTGTACCAGTTGCAATATCATTAGATCCAGGTGTATATTGAGCGTTAAGTAATGTTGCATCATTAAAAACCCCATTGCCTGAAGTACTCCAGACTACACCTGATGAATTGGCGGCAGATCCGTTAAGTTGAACAAAAGAAGTAGCACAAATGGCAGCATCAGAACCTGCGTTAGCTGTTGGAGGAGTGCTCACTGTTACATTCCCAGTCATAATGGAAACACATCCAGTTATTCCATTGGTAGCAGTTACTGTATAGTTTCCTGCAATTACCTGTGCTCCAAAATTGAGGGCACTGCCTGTTCCGGCAATCGGAATACCAATGTTAATTGAGCCGTTAAGAAGTAATTGGTAGTTTATCCCTGCTTCAGATCCTGAAAGCCCAATATTGTCACCGGAACATATGCTGCCTGCAGGCACCAGTGTGAAGAGTTGAGGAGATGTACTTATTGTACATGAACCGATCATGTTTGAATGGCATCCGGTTGTTGCATTCACTGCTGAAATAGTATAAACACCTGGGGTTGTTTGTGCTCCGAAATCTAACATTCCTGCCATTCCGGAACCTGGAAGTGTGGCAATTGCAAAACCATCACGGTAAAGTGTATAGTCCACACCAGGTTGTGAAGCATTTAGCCGGATAATAGTGCCTGGGCAATGGAGCCCTGTTGGACTTAGTAAATATATTGATGGCAGCGGATTAACAATTATAAAAGTACTTCCGTTCATTGACGTAGTAGTGCCGGTAGATGAAACTATACCGAAAGCAGTATAAGTTCCTGTAGTTGTGAAAGTTCCAAAATTCAGAGAGGTTCCTGTTCCTGCAAGAGGAATTCCGACAATTGAACCATTAAGCAGAAGCTGATAATCTACACCAGATTCAGATCCATTGAGACCTATAGAAAGCCCTGGATCACCAAAACAAAAATCTCCGCCACCAATCACATCAAACACAACAGGCAATGCATTGATTATAATGGATGCGCTTCCTGACATATTATTTACACAGGTAGTTACCGGATCAGTAGCAATCACTGTATAAGTTCCAGCTACTGTTTGCAAACCAAAACTTATTGCTGTTCCGGTTCCGGTAATGGGCGTTTCTACTGCTACTCCATTAAAATATAATTGATAGCTAACTCCTATTTGGGAGTCAGATAATCCAATTGGCAAGCCAACACCTCCGGCAGCATAAGCACCACCGCCAGTTACTATATACGCTATTGGGAGTGGGGTAATAATTACAGTCGCACTTCCGTTCATAGTTTTGAAGCAGCCTGTCGACATATTAGTAGCATCAACTGTATAAGTAAATGCGGCAGTTTTAAGACCAAAACTTATCGCGCTTCCTGTTCCTGGTACAGCAGGGCCATCAGGAAAACCTCCACGCATTAATTGATAGCTGCAACCCACTTCTGATCCGCTCAAGCCCACTGGAACGCCAGCGTCACCAAAGCAGTATGCACCACCTCCGGTTACTGAATAGGCTACTGGTAATTGATTTACTGTAACTGTTACGGTTGCTGAAGCTGTGTTATAGCCATCATTAACTACAACAGTATATAATGTTGTTAAAGCAGGTGTTACTGTTGGGTTAGGCAATATTGAAGTCCAGAATGGGCTTCCGGGAGGCAAACAGGTCCATGAAAAAGTATATGTTCCTGATCCTCCAGAAGGAGTAGCTAACAGAATGGATGTGCTGCCATCATTACAAATCACTCCGGGAGTAGCTGTAGCCACAACACTCAAAGGACCTCCGCTAAGAGAAACAATCATCTGGTCAGAATTAGCACATCCTTTTGAGTCAGTGACTGTTAAATTAAAGTTGGTATTTGCATATAGATTTGTTGTTGCCGGTGTTAGCGTCGAAATACCTGATGCAATAAATAACGGTGGTGTCCAACTATAGCTTAATGCACCTATTCCTCCTGATGCTGATCCAGCAAGAGTGGTGCTTGTTCCGTAAGGAATTACAATATCAATGCCGGCATCAGCTATTGGAAGCGGGTTGATTGTAATATTAACACTTCCTGACATTGGACTTGTGCATCCTGTTACCATATTATTTGCTGTTACAGTATATGTCCCTGCAGAAGTTTGATTGCCAAATGAAATTGCAGCACCAGTTCCTGTTACAGGAGAACCGATAGGAGTTCCATTAAATTCCAGTTGATAGTTGACATTTGTTTCAGTAAGCGCAAGTCCAACATCAACTCCGATACCACCTGTGCAATATTCACCACCACCTATTACTGCAAATTGAAGAGGATTTGGATTCACGGTAACATTTATTGATGCAGAAACGGTATTGAACCCATCAAAAACGCTGACGGTATAAATAGTGTTAACTATTGGGGATACTGTAACGGCTGCCAGATTTGAACTGAATCCCAGGGGTACTGATGTCCATGTATAGAAATAGCTGCCAGATCCACCGTTAGCAACAGCATTTAAAAGAGAACTGCCTCCAAAGCATATTGAAGAAGGTGTTGCCGTAGGATTAACTGTTAGTGCTGAACCAGTAACAATTACTTGCATCTGATCTGCTTTCTGACATCCGGTTGCATCTGTAACTATCAAAGTGTACAATGTGTTATTGGAAAGATTTGTTGTTGTTGGAGAAAGGGTGGTAATACCACTTGCTATCATACCAACTGGTGTCCAGCTGTATGTTAATGGCAGGGCATTGCTGGAAGCCGTGCCATTCAATATTGTACTTGTACCAAAAGGAATGAATATATCACTTCCGGCATTGGCTGAAGGTAATGGCCTTACAGTAACAACCAGACTTGCTGGGCTTCCTGGGCATAGCGTTGGGAATGTACCATAAGGTGTTAACAGATATGTTACATTTATATCAGATGCTGTTGTATTGATAAGTGTTTCGTTTATTGTTGCCGTGTTTCCTGATGCAGCAGGATTCATTATATTGGCAACAGCAGCCCTTGACCATGTAAACGTAGAACCGGTAATGTTCCCGGTTATCGTATAGTTGAATAGAGATTCACTACAAATCGATTGGTTTAAATTGCTAGTAATAGAAGGAAGAGGATTAACAGTAATTACATAATCAACCGGAGTCCCCTGGCAGTTCATACTCATATTTGATGAAGGTATGATATGATAAGTAACAGTTTCTGGAGTTGAGCCTGGGTTGAATAGGAACTGAGAAGGAATAGATACCGAACCTGAAGCCGTATATCCTGTAATAAGAGGAGAAGATGCAGTTGCTGTCCACGAAAACGTTGTGCCAGCTACATTCGAAGTAAGTACTACTGGTGCATTGGCAGAACCCGAACAAATAGCTTGTGCAAGCGGGCTGTTTGTAATAGAAGGAACAGGATCAACTGTTATAATATGACTTACTGGTGTTCCGGTACATCCATTTGCCAAAGGGGTAATTGTGAATGTTACAGTTCCTTGAATTGCAAGTGTACTGCTTATCGTTTGAGCTGGAATAGTACCCGTACCTGATGCAGTAAAGCCTGTGATTTGTAAAGAAGATGGTATTGCTGTCCATGAAAATGTTGCACCAGTCACAAATGAAGATATTGTCACGGCTGCACTTGAAGTACCTGCGCAAATTGTTTGGCTGATTGAACTTAAAGCAGCATCGGGAATTGGATTAACAGTTACATTATAATTTACTGTTGTTCCCGGGCATCCATTTGCTGATGGAGTTATAGCATATGTGACAATACCCCACGTTGAACCAGAATTTGTTAGATTCTGATTGATGGTATTACCAGATCCTCCGGAGAAACCTGTTATATAAGCAGGCCCGTTGGCTGTCCATGAATAAGTAGTTCCGGAAATATTAGAAGTCAATGGAATATTAAGTGGCGATCCGGAACAGATGGTGTTTGTGAGCGGTGTAGTAGCAATATCTGGAGTTGGATTAACTGTTACAACATAATTAACAGGGGTTCCGCTACAGCCATTTGCTGATGGCGTAATATTATAAGTAACAGTACGAACCAGAAACCCTGTATTTACAAGGTTTTGTGCAATAAATGTTCCTGATCCACCACTTGACCCCATAACACCGGTTGACGAAGTTACTGTCCACGTGAATAAGGTTCCGGCGACATTTGATGTTAGAATAATATTTGTATTTCCACCGGAACAAATAGATGCAGAAAGCGGCGAATTTGTAATGACAGGTATAGGATTAACAGTTACTACCACAGTAAGAGGAGTGCCATCACAACTATTGGCTCTTGGAGTAATAATATAGGTTACAATTCCAGGAGCAAAAGTGCTGTTTGTCAGAGGTTGATTTATTGAATTACCTGATCCTGCACTAAAACCCGCTATTCCGGGATTTCCTGTAGCAGTCCAGGTGAAAGTTGTTCCTGCAACTAAGGAAGTAAGCGCAATTCCAGTTGACGACCCTGAGCAAATTGATGGATTAGCTGGTGTAGCGATTGCAGCAGGGAGAGGATTTACATACACAACATAATTGCGCGGTATTGTCGGGCAACTCCCAAAAGTGCCGCTTGGTGTGACGGTATAGGTTACTGTTCCGATAATATTTGAAGGATTTGTAATGGTTTGGACAGGAATAGTGTTAGTCCCTGAAGCCAGGTATCCTGAGATACTTGCCGGGTTAGCAACTGCCACCCATGTAAAAGTGGTTCCGACAATATTGGACGTAAGAGTAACTAATGTTGTTGTATTTCCCGAACATATCGTTTGCTGCAAAGGAGTATTGGTTACAGTTGGCGAAGGTTCAATCTGAACAGTATATATTACCGGGGTTCCGGGGCAATTGGAAGGTGCAGATCCGTATGGTGTAATTGTATAAGTGACAAAACCGGTTGATAAGAGTGAACTAAAAATCTGATGCGACGGTATATTACCTGATCCGGCAGCAAGAAATCCGGTTATTCCGGCTGGGGCTGAACCTGTCCATTGATAGGTTGATCCAGCCAGGTTTGATGTTAATACAACCGGAGCTGTAAAGTCGCCTGCACATATAGTTTGGGTAAGTATAGCATTTGTCAAAGCAGGCCGCGGGTTAACAGTAACTACAACATTTGATGGTGTCCCCGAACAAAATGTAGGAGCTGGGCCGGTGGGAGTAATCACATAAGTTACTGATCCAGATGTGGTAGCTCCTGCCGGGAGGCTTAGGATGTCATTTATCGGACCGGAGCCGATGGCTGTTAAGCCAGTAACTGTTCCCATTGTGACTGAAGCTGTCCAGCTAAAAGTAGAGCCGGCTACGGTTGCAACAGGAGAATAAGCTACGCTATTGCCTGTGCATATTGTCTCTGTGGTTGAATTGGATATAAAAGGGTGCTGATTAACAGTAATTGTTACAGGTGCTGATGACCCGGGTGTGCAGGGAGGTGATATTGCCTGACGCCTGAATAATGTTGTTTCAAATAATGGGCCTGGTGAGTAGGTGGCTGCCGTTTCGCCTGTAATATCCAGATAGGAGCCGCCAGTCATACTATTGCTATATTGCCATTGATAAGTAAAGGATCCATGTCCGCCCGAAGCAGGAGTGCAGGTTAAAAAGGCCGGCGTATCACTTGCACAAATGGTTTGGTCTGAAGATGCAGTGCCTCCGTTAATCGGGTAATCGATAAAGACCGTAAAACTAGTGGTATTTGCACAGCCGGTTACCTGATCAACTCCTACAAGTTGGTATACCGTTGGCAGAATTGGATGAACTGTCAACGGATTTGTAGTTGTACCTAAAATAGCAGCAGGTTTTAGCCATACCCACATCACATTAGGACCTGTAGTTACTGTAAGTATTATTGAATCCCCTGCACAAATAATTGGTGGATTAATATTGCTTGTAATGGAGATGCTTGGCATCGGCTTCATTGTAACATGAATTGGAGCAGAAGGGGTAGCACATCCATCTACCATAATTGTATAATTGCCGTCTATTTTAGCAAATAGTGTATCATTGGTGGCTCCGGAGATTGGAATACCATCTTCGTACCATTGATAGGTCAGGGCACCTAACGGGGCAACGGTAAGTTGTACCGAATCACCCATGCAAACATTTGCACCTGCAGGGAAGGCTGTTATTACTGGAGGACATTGGGCTGAAACCCGGAACCCCGAAATTACAAGGAGTAAATAAATGAATAATTTTTTGTTTTCAGTTAGCCCCCCGACTAGTGATCTGAATTGAGTTTTCATGTTGTAAAATTGTATATGATCGTTTCTAACGCTGTTGTTTTATCTTCAATACGGTCAGCTTTTCTTTTGTTATTTAATGTTTATTCGCTTTCTTGCAAGAGGTAATACACTTGGATTAAAAAAAAAGAATCTTTATGGATAGAGGTCTTTTTAGAACGGTTCAAGGAAGTGAAGACAGGATGATGCCAGAAGCTTAGCCCAGTAAGTGATTGATGATACAGTGAAGTAGCATATTGCAGAGAGGGATATGTAATGATTGCATTCATACTAAATCTTACGGTTTCCCTTTTGGTGAGCCTTTTTGGGGTTGCGAAAGCAAAAAAAAAGAGGTGTAGTTAAAGAATGATTATGGATGTGTATTTTTTTAAATGAAGACCGACTCCCAGCCATGTTTTTAGGATGATTTCTTATTTCAACAGTCAGGTATTCGGTTTGGGAAGGTCTGGAAAGGAGATACTATTTGCTCCGGTCTATATTTCCTGATTTCCTCAATAACTCAATTTTCCGGCAAAAGGATCGACGCTGGTTGTGCAGTTTTTGAGACAGTTTTTGAAGCTATTTACTTCCATCATATAAAGATGGGCTGATTGAGTTTTAGATAATAACTATGAATAATTAAAAAACTATATTTGCATATCAAATGTTCAGAAAGCAACTGCCATAATCATAAATTATAAAAGAGAACATATTATGGAAAATGATGAAATGAAAGCCCTCGGAATGATAGAGACAAGAGGGTTCGCAGCCATGGTGGAGGCTTCAGATGCCATGGTAAAAGCTGCTAAAGTTGAACTTGTTGGTTTCGAAAAGATCGGAGGGGGCTTTGTTACCGCAATTGTTCGGGGCGACGTTGCAGCGGTTAGGGCTGCAGTTGAAGCGGGTGTACAAGCTGCGCAAAAAGTGGGTGAGATCGTATCTACACATATAATTCCAAGGCCCCATGAGAATGTTAACAATGCGCTTCCATTAGGCAGAAAACTAATCAAGAAAGGAAAATAACTATGATAGACCTGAGAACATATATTTTTATTGATTCCTTGCAATTGCAGATGGCTTCTTATTTATCAACAGTGTCAAAAGGATATCTGCCTGTAAGTGGTCAGGCATGCTGTATTATCGAAATAGCGCCGGGTATTGAAATCAATACACTCACGGATATTGCGCTTAAAGCAACCAATGTTACTCCTGGTATGCAAATTGTTGAAAGGGCTTATGGATTGCTAGAGGTCCACTCCGATAGCCAGGGGGATACACGAATGGCCGGCGAGGCGGTCCTGAAAACAATAGAAAAAACGGAAGATGACAGGATAAAGCCGAGGATATTAACCAGCCAATTGATCAAGAATGTAGAAGATCATCATGCGCAGTTGATCAACAGAACCCGGTTTGGTATGATGCTTCTTAAAGGAGACACATTGTTTGTATTGGAAGTAGAACCTGCCGGTTATGCCTATTATGCTGCAAACGAAGCTGAAAAGACCGCTCACATCAACATTATTGATGTAATAGGATTTGGCAAATTTGGCAGGGTATATATCGCCGGTGATGAAGCTGAAGTTCTGGAATGTAAGAATATTGTTGAAAAACGCCTGGCCGAAATAACCGGAAGAGAAGAATATAAATAAGTAATTACAAATCTTAAAGAGATAAATCATGAATGATAATACATCAGATGCATTAGGAATGATTGAAACCAGAGGCTTTGCCGCGATGGTTGAGGCTTCGGATGCTATGGTTAAAGCTGCAAGAGTTGAACTGATCGGATTCGAAAAGATTGGTGGTGGATATGTTACCGCCATTGTCCGTGGAGATGTGGCATCAGTAAGGGCTGCAGTTGATGCTGGTGTTCAGGCAGCACAGAAAGTTGGTGAAATAGTTTCATCACATATTATCCCCAGGCCTCACGCGAATGTGGACACTGCGTTGCCATTGGGAAGAGGTAGCTCAAAGAAATAGACAGGTCATCACATCTGAGTTTAACTAACTGTGTGGACTAACCTTCAGCGTTAAGGATTAATTAATAATTGGAAAATTTATGATACTGGCAAGAGTAGTCGGAAACGTAGTTGCAAGCCATAAAGCCCCTAAAATTACTGGGATCAGTTTTTTGCTTCTCGAAAAAATTGATCCTGTTACAATGAAGGGAAAAAATGACTTTGTCGTATCAATGGATAGTGTTGGTGCCGGTGTAGGTGAAATTGTGTTTTATGTTTCTGGCAGCAGCGCCCGGTTCACAGATGCTACCGAAGGGAAACCCGCTGATTCGACTATTATTGCAATTGTTGATAATATCGAAAAAGACGGCATATTTACTTACCTGAAAAATAAATAGGTAATGATACTGGGTAAAGTTGTTGGAACCATCGTAAGTAGCACCATAAATGATGGAATTAAAGGATCGCGTTACCTGCTCATTGAAAAAACCAGTCAACAAGGAAAGAAGAAAGGTGATTACCTTGTTGCTCTTGATATTATCGGAGCTGCCTATGACGAACTTGTCATGGTCACCGAAGGCAGCCCGTCAAGGGAAACTCCTCTTACTATCAACAAGCCATTGGATGCTTTGATAGTTGGAATTGTTGATCTGATAGATGAGAATGACATAGTTGTTTACAGGAAATGAGGAGGGGTGAGTGGATGTAATTGCTTTAGGTGCATTGGAATTCAGCAGCATTGCCATTGGCATCCTGGCTCTGGATGAAATGGTCAAAATTGCCCCGATCAAAATCATCGAAGCAAGGACTATGTGCCCCGGTAAATACCTTATAGTTTTCAGCGGAGATGTTGCTTCTGTTGAATATTCCTTTAATAAGGGATTTGAAACAGGGCAGGAGTTGATTGTTGATAGTTTGTTTCTTCCCATGATCCACCCTGATGTGGTGATGGCAATTGGTAAAATTGTTGTCTCAGAAGATTGGGCTTCCATAGGGATAATAGAAACGCTCTCTGTTGTTTCAGGTATCGAAGCGGCAGACCTGGCTGCAAAAGCAGGAGGAGTTAAAATCATTGAGATCCGGCTTGCAATAGGATTCGGTGGCAAATCCTACGTGAAACTGCTGGGAAGACTTGATGCTGTTCAGGCTGCAATGGAAGCCGGGACGGCTAAAGCAAGGTCAAAAAAACTATTATGTATGTCAACTTTAATTCCTCAGCCACATAATGAAACGAAACCTTTTTTCATGAAATAGTCAGATATTATGGATAACCTGGAAGAAAGTGTAAGGCAGATTGTAGAGGAAGTTATTAAAAACATGGACATCAGCATTCCTAAGGATAATGATGTTAAAAATACTGGTGTGTTTACTGATATCAACAATGCAATTGATGCTGCCGAACTGGCATTTAAAGAGTTTGGCAAGATTACTTTGGAAACACGCAAAAATATAATTTCTAATATCAGGAAGATAACCCTTGCCAATACGGAAGTCATTTCCAAAATGGCCCAGGAAGAAACAGGATTGGGCAGATGGGAAGATAAAGTTGTTAAAAATAAGTTGGGCATCCTGAAAACCCCTGGTGCCGAAGATATAAATCCGGAAGCCTATTCTGATGATTATGGTTTGACGCTGGTTGAAAGAGCTCCTTATGGAGTCATTGGCTCTATAACACCAAGTACAAATCCAACAGTTACCATAATCAGCAATGCAATAGGGATGATTGCTGCCGGCAATTCAGTTGTATTTAATCCGCATCCTTCCTCAAAAAAGGTTTCAGCATTTCTTGTTAATTTGCTGAACAAAGCAATTGCCGAAGCAGGAGGACCAGCTAACCTCGTCTGCTGCATTGCCGAACCTACTATCGAGTCTGCTAAAGACCTTATGAAACACCCTAAGATAGCCATTCTTGTTGTAACAGGAGGTCCGGCAGTTGTAAAGGTAGCAATGAACAGCGGCAAAAAAGTTATTGGAGCAGGTCCGGGAAATCCTCCGTGCGTGGTTGATGAAACGGCTGATATAGCTAAAGCAGGTAAAGATATAGTGGATGGTGCCAGTTTTGATAACAATGTAATTTGTATCTGCGAAAAGGAGATCATCGTGGTGGCTTCGGTAGCCGACAGGCTAAAGGAGGAAATGAAGAAAAATGGTGCTTATGAACTGAATGAGGACCAGATAAAAAAGATTACTGAACTCGTTATTACAGAACCTGGTGGCCCGGGAAGCGAAGGAGCAGCAAATAAAAATTTTGTCGGCAAAAATGCCGATTTTATAGCCAATCAAATAGGGCTGTCTATCCCAGCTTCAACGCGTCTCTTACTCTGCGAAGTAGGAAGAGAACATCCCCTTGTTTGGACAGAGCAATTGATGCCTGTGATGCCTTTGGTGCGTGTAAAAGATGTGGATACAGCAATTGATCTGGCAGTGGAATGCGAGCATGGCTTCAGGCACACTGCAATAATGCACTCTCTTAATATTGCTAAGTTGAGTAAGATGGCGAAAGCCATGAACTGCTCCATATTTATTAAAAATGGACCAAGTTATGCCGGTCTTGGGCATGGTGGCGCAGGCTTTGCTTCGTTCACTATAGCCAGCCCGACAGGAGAAGGAGTAACCAGGGCAAGGACTTTCACCAGGGAAAGACGTTGCACTTTGGTGGATTATTTCAGGATTATATAGAGAAATCAATAATTTATAATCCTTTTTTTTAAAGACAACTCCAACAAATGAAATTAGGAAGAGTAACAGGCAGAGTAGTAAGCACCATTAAAGTGGATTCATTCGAAGGGATCAAACTCATGCTGGTACAACCTCTCGACGAAAAGTTGGAAATAGCCGGCGACCCGATTGTTGCATTCGATACAATTCAATCCGGGGTTGGAGACCTAATATATTATGAAACAAGCAAGGAAGCCGGCAGGGTTCTAATTACTACCATGAATCCCTGCGATGCTGCTATAGTTGGTATTGTTGACAATATTTTACTTGAAGACAAAAAATGATACTTGCAAAAATTATTGGTAATGTAGTTTCTACGGTAAAGGCAACAGGATATGAATCAAGAAAGATCCTGATCGTTCAGCCCATTGATCCTTCGGGGGAAGCAAAAGGCAAATCATTCCTTGCAGTGGATACAGTTCAGGCAGGTGTAGGCGATACAGTATTGGTCCTCGAAGAAGGCGGTTCGGCCAGAATGATCCTCGATGAACCAGATACTTTCACTATAAAAGCTATCATTGCCGGTATAGTGGATCATATTACAATGTAATTTTGCAGCCGGAATATACCATGAGAAATAGGATTAACTGGTATCATCTGAGAAGTAAAAATAAATATGCAATGAATACTGACGACCAGGTAAAGAGAGTTGCTATAGGTGCTGATCATGGTTCCTTTGATTCGAAGGAAATGCTGAAAACCTATTTGGAAACGACTGGATACAAAGTGGTGGATGTTGGAACCTTTAACAATACTGTTAAAGTTGATTACCCAGATTATGCTGTGGCAGTTTCTAAAAAGGTTGTAAGTGGTGAGTGCGAAAGAGGGATAATGCTTGATGCAGCTGGAATTGGCTCCTCCATGGTATGCAATAAGGTAAAAGGAATACGTGCAGCACTTTGCTGGAGCGCAAAAACTATCAGCAACAGCCGCGAACATAACAATGCAAATGTGCTTACAATGGGCACCGCACAGCATAAACCCGAAGAACTTTGCGAAATGGCTGCTTTGTGGCTTAAAACCAAATTTGAGGGTGGAAGGCATTGGCCGCGTATCAATAAAATGATGTCAATAGAAAGAGAAAGATAGTAAGATGGAAAATAATGAATTGATCGAGAGGATTACAAAGGAAGTTATGCAGAGGCTTAACGAAAAGTTAGGTAATCAGGGAACTGCGGAACAGGGTAAAACCCAGGCATCTTCCCGGTTATCACCAGCTGAGTTGGCCGGTTACATTGACCACACTCTCTTAAAACCTGAAGCTATAGAGTCGCAATTTGAGCAACTTTGCGATGAAGCTGTCAGGTATAAATTTAAATCTGTTTGTGTAAACTCCTCATGGGTGCCTTTTGTTGCTAAAAAGCTTAGAGGCACTGGGATAATTATCTGCTCGGTTATCGGCTTTCCTCTTGGCGGAATGGACTCCCGCAGCAAAGCATTTGAAGCCAGGAATGCAATTGCCAGCGGTGCTACTGAGTTAGACATGGTAATCAATGTAGGCGCATTAAAATCAGGAAACCTTAAGCTGGTGGAGGAAGATATCAGGGCCATCAAAAGGGCATGCAGAAGCACAACTATATTAAAAGTAATTCTCGAAACAGGTTTATTAACAGAAGCAGAAAAAATAATTGCCTGCGAAATTTCTAAAAAAGCGGGAGCTGACTTTGTTAAAACAAGCACCGGTTTTTCCGGCAGTGGCGCAACTGTTCAGGATATCACCCTGATGCGCAGGATTGTTGGCCCCAGAATGGGCGTGAAAGCAAGTGGAGGGATAAAGAGCTTTGACCAGGCCATTGTTCTTATAAATGCAGGTGCAAACAGGTTGGGCTGTGGTTCAAGCATAGCGGTAATTACCGGTGCGGAAACATCTGGAAATTATTAATGTAATGGGTTTATGGCTTTCCCATGTAAACGATACTAATCATATTTTATCAGGCATGAAACGGTTTTTACTCTTACTGGTTTTTCTGACCTCTGTTGAAATCATTTCTGCCCAAACACCTCTTAATATAGCCAAAGACTTTTCAGTAAAGGATCTTGCTGGTAATACACACCATCTTTTTGATTATCTCGATAGTAACAACTTTGTACTTATCGATTTCTTTACTACTGCATGTGGATCGTGCCAGACTTATGCCCCGGAAGTTAGCGCTTCTTATTCCGATTTTGGCTGCAACACCGGTAATGTTGTTGTACTTGGCATTAATTGGGGGAGTAACAATGCAAGTGTACATACTTTCGACTCGATATATGGCGCCCATTTTCCTGCTGTGAGCGGGACACAGGGAGGTGGTAACCGTGTTGTTGATTCATTTCAGATAGTTTCTTATCCCACGGTAATACTAATAGCTCCTGACAGGCAGATTCTGGAACAATATATCTGGCCACCATCCCAACACCAACTTGATAGTATTCTTCTGGCTCATGGTGGTTTGATTCAACCTTGCTCTGTTGGTTATGATGAGTACTCACTTCCAGAAACAGAACTCCCATTATCAGTTTGGCCTAATCCGGCTGCAGGAACTGTTAATATTGGTGCACATGCCGGACAAGGCGTTGAAGTAAGTATAATAACATTTCAAGGAAAGCTTATTGGAAATTACCAATGGAATGAAAATTCATTTAATCAGGTTTTCCGAAAAAAAGAAATTTACGGATTAAGTACTGGTTTCTTTCTGGTTCTCCTGAAAAAG
>Ga0268283_1000368_pt1 | contig 33518 bp, 25 predicted proteins | sample saktaG_13_FD_190140 | JGI IMG/M metagenome (GOLD analysis project Ga0268283, IMG submission 190140) | Saline water microbial communities from Sakinaw Lake, British Columbia, Canada - sak_2013_06_06_36m | ecosystem: Environmental > Aquatic > Non-marine Saline and Alkaline > Saline ... | reverse complement strand
CGCGGCAATCCAGAAACTATGCGACGAGTTGAACGAAACGGAAACCCTGTTCCCCAGGACCAATCTACGACTGATTCTGAAAGTGGGATGTTCGTAAAATCCTAGGGAGCAGTATCTCTGACCTTCGCCAATTTTCTAGCCCTGTGCATGGCGGGTGAAATGCTCGGCGCGGCTTCGGTCAACTTGAACGCCTTGGCCGCGCCCATCCCGCCCGAGCCGGACAGCCGCGACGACAAGCCCCGGCCACAATCTTGGGATCACGGCGCACTATTGCCGGTGCAAGTGGTGCTGCGCGACTTCGCCAGTGAACTGCCCGCAACGGGCTCGGAGGTCAACGCCGACACGGTATGGCGACACATCGAAGGACGCCTGCAAGGGGCCTCGCTGGGTGCTTTTGCCCCCCATCTGCATGAGGAATTGCTCAAACACGGAGGGTTGATCCTGCTGGACGGCTTGGACGAAGTGCCCGATCCCGAGGCGCGGCGCGAGCAGATCAAGCAGGCGGTGCAAGACTTCGCCGACACCTTTGACAAGTGCCGCTTCCTTGCCACCAGCCGCACCTATGCCTACACCCGGCAGGACTGGAAGCTGCACGGCTTTGCCGAGGCCGCGCTGCTGCCGTTCTCGCCGGGGCAAATCCAGCGTTTCGTCGATGCTTGGTACGGGCATATGTACGAGTTGTCGCGGCTGTCGGAGAATGATGCCAAAGGCCGCGCCGAGTTGCTCAAGCGCACCATAGCCCATAACGAAAGGCTGGGCGAACTGGCCGAGCGCCCGCTGCTGCTGACCCTGATCGCCCGTCTGCACACCGAACGCGGCGGCGCATTGCCGGAAAAGCGCGAGGAACTCTACGCGCAGGCGGTGGAACTGTTGCTAAACCAGTGGGAAAGCCTGAAGGTCAGCCACAAGCCGGACGGCACTAAAGACATTGCGCCCAGCCTGAGCGAGTGGCTGAATGCCAGCCGCGACGACATCCGGCGCGAATTGGACAGGCTGGCTTTTGAAGCCCACCGCGACCAGGCCGATTTGCTCGGCACGGCGGACATCCGCCAAGATCGGCTGGTGATGGCTTTATTGAATGCCACGCCTGACAAAAAGAACATCATGCCCATTTTATTGGAGGACTATCTGCGTGACCGGGCCGGGCTATTGGCATCCCACGGCACGGGGCTTTACCAGTTTCCCCACCGCACGTTTCAAGAATACATGGCCGCATGCCACCTGACCGTGGACGGGTTTCCCGACCAACTGAGCCGGTTATTGCGCGCCGACCCGACCCGCTGGCGCGAGGCGACGCTGTTGGCGGCGGCCAAGGTCATGCGCGGCACGCCGGAAGCGGTCTGGAGCCTGGTGGATGCGCTCTGTCCGTTCGATGAACCGCCTTTACAAGGAGAACCGACGGAAGACGATTGGTGGGGCGCACTGCTGGCCGGACAGGTGTTATGGGAGACCGGGCTGGCCGGGCATGGCCCGGACATCGCCCCGCGCAACGGGCAAAAGCGCCAACGGGTCAGGCGCTGGCTGCAAGCCATTGTCGAACGCGGCTGGCTACCCACGGTGGACCGTGCCATCGCCGGTAGCGCCCTCAGTGTGCTAGGCGACGGGCGTGATTTGGAAAAACTCGTTGCCATCCACGCCGGCGAATTCTGGATGGGCGATGACGGTGACGACGATTCCAAGCCCAGGCACCGCGTGGCATTGCCTGCGTTCAAGATCGGCCAATATCCGGTGGCCAACGGGCAATATCGGCGCTTTGCCCAAGCGACCCAACGGGCTTGGGATTCGCCGGACGCGGACAAACCGGAGAAGCGCAACCACCCGGCGGCTTATGTGTCTTGGCATGACGCACTGGCCTATTGCGCTTGGCTGACAGTGGAATGGCGCGAAGCCGGTAAAATCGGGGCCGGCGAAACCATCACCTTGCCCAGCGAAGCGGAATGGGAGCGGGCGGCGGCAGGAGCGGAAGGCCAAAGATTCCCTTGGGGCCCAGACTGGCGCGATGATTGCGCCAACACCTCTGGATCAGGCATACGCGACACCAGTGCCGTGGGTATTTTCCCCCAAGGAGCGAGTGGCGATGGCTGTTTGGACATGGCAGGCAACGTCTGGGAATGGACGCGGAGTTTGTGGGGCAAGGATTTTATGAAACCGGACTACAAATATCCTTACTCTCCCAATGACTCGAAGCGGGAGGACTTGCGGGCCTGGGGTGAGATGCTCCGGGTCGTGCGGGGCGGTTCTTGGTACTTCAATCGAGACTTCGCCCGCTGTGCCGTCCGCTTCTGGAATCTTCCTGGCTCCCGCGACAGCTACCTCGGCTTCCGTGTGGTGGTGTTGCGCTCTGCCCCTGTTGTTAGCTCTGCCCTCTGAGGCTCTGAACTCTGTGCCTCTGCATTCAGCCCGAATGCCGGAAACGCCGCTGGCGCGGCTTATTCCGGCCTACATTGGTCGTGTGGAATTGGGCCAAATATTATTCATGCTCCATGTCCTCCACATCGGGAGGTATGACGTTGCCCCAATCATGGGCGTACCAACCGATGGCAACGAAACGCTTGAATGAACTATGCGGCCATTCTCTAGGTGTGGCGACATACCCATGCTTGACCGGATTATAATGGATGTAATCCAAATGTCTGCGAAAATCGTCATTGTCGCGAATGAGGTGATCGTAAAATCGGGGTTGCCAAACCGTTTTTGCGCCGTCATTCCGGGTTTTTGCTGGAACATGCCGGGAGAAATCGGTTTTAATCATTTGCCAGCGTGTGGAAAAATCGGCATCCCCCTCCGGCAATCGCCAGATGCAATGCAAATGATTGGGCAACAGCACCGCCGCAATCATCACAAAAGGACGTTTTTTCTTCACCCCTCGCAAAGATTGGCGCAATTGCTCGACCCGGAATGCCTCGGTAAACAAGTTTTGGCGTTGATAAGTCACCAGCGTGAAGAAATAGGTTCCGCCGGGAACATACAAACGCCGATAGTCGCTCATTGATATGCCTCTTGAAGTAGGCCGGAATAAGGTCGTGCAACGACCGTTTCCGGCAAATCGGCACCGACCACATGCCAAACCATTGCCGACAACATCCCGCCCGAATGCCGGAAACGCCGCTGGCGCGGCTTATTCCGGCCTACTTCGTTGTGTACCCGTAGGCCGGAATAAGGTCGTGCAACGACCGTTTCCGGCAAAACGGCTTATGGTGGGGGAGGTCTCCCCCACACCCCCTCTGAGGGAAGAGCCATCAGAGACACAGAGTGCAGAGCCTCAGAGGGCAGAGCTAAACAACAGGGGCAGAGCGCAACACCACCACACGGAAGCCGCGGCTGAAGCCGTAGCGGTTGTCAGGTCGACCCCTGTCGCGGACGGCACAGCGCGAGTAGTCTTGATTGCGGTCCCAAGAACCGCCCCGCACGACCCGGTAAATATCGTTCCCCACCTTTAAATCCTCGCGTTTCTGGTCGTTCGGATCATAAGGATAGCCGAAGTCGGGTTTCTGTCCATCCGAACCCCACAGGCTGCGCGTCCATTCCCAGACGTTGCCTGTCATGTCATACAAGCCGTAGGCATTCGGTGGAAAACAGCCCACAGGCGATGTGCCACCGATGTTTGATTCTCCATAATTCGCCCGGTTCGGGTCCGGGTCGTCGCCCCAGGGGAAGATAGTGCCGACTAACCCGCCCCGTGCCGCCTTTTCCCATTCCAACTCGCTAGGCAGGGTGATGCGCCATTTGCCCGATTGAATCAGGGGAAGTAAGTCAAAGGCCGGTAGGTCGGCATCCCCATGCCGACTGTAAACGGGTGGAACCTCCGGTTGGCGGCAAGGGGTTGCCGCCCTACTATATTGGTTTATTTCAACGGCATTGGGGGTTGGCGAGGATTTCATCAGCGCATCATTGAGCCAGTCACAATAAGCCAGCGCCTCATGCCAACTGACCCAACGCACCGGGCGGCTATCCGGGTCGCTCAAAGCGTCTTCATCGCCAATATTGAATCCGGTCGCCTCGACAAACGTGCGAAACTGGGCAACGGTGACGGGATAGCGGGCGATGTAGAACTCCCGCGTTGGCGTGGGCTGGTCGTTGATCTCGGCTTTGAAAAAATCCCTGTCGTCTTGCGAAGCAGCAACCGTCTCCATCACCCGGTCGAAATCTCCGGTACGGGTTCCGATCATGAAATCGGGATCAGCCGGGATAGCGACGAAACCAAGCAACCCGTCATTCGGCAGATAAAAACGTTGCGGGTCGAAGCGAGGATCGCCGAGTGCCGCCAACACGTCACCCGCCTGCGCCCGCAACCGGACATCCATGCCACCCTCGCGGGGATGGACGGAAAGTGATGCGGACAGCCAATGGGCGACACGGGAGGCGATGGCTTGGGTGCGTTCGCGGGTGTTGATTGCCCCCAGGCCGATTTCTTGGAGCATCGTCCCGGCCAGCAACGCGCAATTCCAATCCGTTGCAGTTGGCTGGCGGCGGCTGCAAAACTCGGCTATGGAGACACCGCCAACCAGTTCGTCGGCGGCACTGGCCCCGCGCTCGGCCTTGGCCAGCCGTGCCGCCAAGGGCAGGCTGACCTGCCAGTGTGCCGGTGCGGCCCGCGCCAGACGGGCGCATTCGGCGGGGAACTCGCCTTGGGCGGCCAAGTGGCAAGCGGCCAGGAATTCTTGAAAGGTGCGGTGCGGAAAGGTGAACTGGCGCTCGCCGTCCTTTTCGCCTTGGCCGACCAGCAAGCCGGCGCGTTTTTCGATGTAATCGACCACCACATCGGCCTTGTCTTTGCTGTTGTTCAGCAGCGGGCGAAAGGCCCGCACCAGGCGGTCTTCGCCGATGTCGGCGACACCCTCCCGTCCGACATTTTGCTCATGCACCTTGAAGGCCAATTCCTCCAACATCCCGCGCAGATCGGAGAGCCGCAGACCCGTAATGTCCAACACATCCAACAAGGCTTGGTCTGCGCCAATCTGTCGGTTCCAGCGCAGCATCAGCAGTTCGACCGAATCGTTGTACAAATCGGCGCGGTCGTCGGGCAATCGGCCCTTGTTGGTGTGCAGCGTCGCCATCAAGGTCAGCAGCAGGGGATTGCGGGCCAAATGCAACAAATCCGGGCGCTGTCTGGCTGTCAGCAGATCGGCCTTCTTGCGCTCGGACTCCCCCGGCGAGCGCCAGCCCCGTTTGACCAGCGCGGCATACCAGGCGTGGATGAACTGTTCAATCTGGGTGTCGTTCAAATCCGCCAGCGCATACACGCCTTGGTCCGGGTCGGGTCCAGTAGGCCAGGCATAGGGTCTGGCGGTCAGCAGGAAGCGGCATTTAGGCCCGGCGCTGCGCATCAGTTCACGCACCGCGGCAAGCACACGCTGGCGGCTCGAACTATCGCCGCATTCGTCCAGCCCGTCCAGCAAAATCATCGCACCCTCGTTGCGGGCGATGCGCTGCACGTATTTCATCGTTTCCGAGGACAGGCCATAGCCGCTGTTTTCCAAATCGCGGGCAACGAAGTTCCACACATCGCCAGCCCTCGCCGGTTTGTCCCCAGACGGCAGCCACTCGGCAAAGCGTCGCAGGATGACGCGGACGGGCAATAACGGCCCATGGGTCCACGTCTCGCCCAGTTGCGCCAGTTCGTCGCGGTGGCCTTGCCAGACTTGGGCAAGAGCCAACAGGGTGCTGGACCCGAAGGTGCTTTTGCCGCTGCCGGGCTTGCCCAATAGGGTCAGTTCGCGATGCGCGGCCAGTGCTTCAAGTGCGGAAACCGGTCGCATCTCCCGCTCCGAGGACATCTGATCGCGTCGAAAGGCAGGGTCGCCTGTCATAAATTGAGCCAAACCAACTCCTTTGACTAGCTGCAAGGTGGTGTCTAGCGGCACATAAACATCGGCCAGTTGCAAAGGCGTCTGTTTGGACTGGTCCACGGCGGAGTCGATCTCGCCTAGCTTCAAGCCAGCCAGGTCAATGGCCAGGGCGTGGAGATACAGGGCGATGACAGATTTGGCCTCTTCGGGGTCTTCGCCGGCTTGGGTTATGTGATTGACGGTTTGGATGAAATCCCGACCGATGAAATGACCGTTGCCAACCTGCACAGAACCGGCCACCGTGGCCCCGCCTTGCGTCTGGATTGAAGGCGAGGTTTGATGCCCGCCCGCCAGCCATCGTCTTAAAGACTGAAAAATGGAGTGGGATGCCATGGATGTTTAGCGCACTTGCAGTTCCTTCACCTTCTGCACCGCCGTGGTTTGCCGGTCTGCCGTCGCCTGTTGTCCGACTATGGACAGCAGGGACGCAAACAGGGGTTCCAAACTGGCTGGCGAAACATCTTGGGTAATCTGGTCGCGCCCGATGAAGTCACGGCCTGCATGGACGTTGCCGCCAACGTAGGCCCCGCCGCCCGTGTCGATCTGTGTGCCGGTGTTAATCTTGCCCGAATTATTGCCGCCGACGAGTACACCCCCGGCTCCAACCGCCTTCGCCCCCGGCCCCTGCGCAATCGCGCCACTGCCGGTGACAGTGGCGGTGGCCTGGAAGGTATCGCCGGCCGGTGCGGCAGTTCCGCCTTTATTCGGCTTGAGTTCGATGAATCCGTTGGCGGCAAGTTTGTCCAGTTGGCTGTTAAAGAGAAATTTCAACGCGTCGATGTTCTTGTAGCGGGTGTAAAAATGCCCCAGGGCATCCAGTTTCTTCCGAAACGCAAACAGGCTCATCAGATCATCCTCGTTGGCACTGCCGAGACTGATTTCCGCATCTTTGAAATAGGTGAAGATGAACGGCTTGTGGTTGGCCTGAAACTGACCGAAGGCGGTCTCGAACTCTTCCTCGGTGTATTGGCCTACCTTCGTGAAGAATAGCATCACGAAAATATCGCATTCTCGAATGGCCTTGTTGTATTCATCCTGAAGCCGGGATTTAGACACGGCATCGATAAAATCCTCCCAGATGATCAATTCGAGAAAAACGCCCTGCCCAACCCAATCTTTGTTCTTGCGATTGATGAAGATTTCAAATTCCTTCCGCTCCTCCTCCAATTCCAAAGAGGAGGCCAAGAATATTTTTTTGTTCATTTTAATGATTTCGTGTGCTTAAAACTGCATTTTACCATAGGCCATTGAACCCTTTTTAAGGTAATCCCTAGCTATTTCGGCCGTCCTGCCGAACAACACAACGCGATGCCATTATGCAACTTTCCCAAAACACGGCAATAATCACTCTTCACCTTGATGAATATCATAGGGACTATTCACAACCAACTCCAAAACGATTTATTCTCGTTGACTTGGATTTGGTCATTGGCGGGTATGTTGATTTCGTATTCCTCTTTCAAGGGCAGGGAGAGCAGCTTTTTCCACTGCGGCCCCGCCGGGTGGGTCAGCAAAAAATACAAGGCCACCCCGCCCTGCGTCGGCTGGTTCACGCTGTATTCCTGTTCCTTGCCGGGCACTATGGAAAACACACCCAGCACATTAGGGTCGGGCGGGTCGGCGAAGGCTTTATTGGCAATGTCCTGGTAGCCTTCAAGCATGAATTGCTTCTCGTTGGCAGTGCGGACGACAAAATAAAACAAACCGCCATGGTTGGCCTGGTAATCCGCCGTGACATCGAACACTATCGGCGGCGGGGGTTTCGGCCCGCTGGAACAGGCAATCGACAAACCCGCCATGGCGAGCAGGGTTATTAAGGGGGGTATTGACGACAATCTCATGGCCAGCCTCCGGCAAGGTCGGTAAATACTTTCCAAGGGTCGGTTCGGAACGAAAATTCAAGGTTTAATTTTTGCTGCGGAAAATCGGGATGGGCAAGCATCCACCGATACCGGCTATTCTCAACCATTTGGCCTTGTTGCAGCAGCCTGAAAAGATTCCAAGGCGAATCGGCAACGACAGTGTCGCTGTAGACCCTTGTCGGGTCGGCATCTTTGCGGAATTCCATCCCCACCGCCGCCGGCTGCGCCGTCCACCACTCCATGGTTAATTTTTGCCAAGCCGCCTGCTGGTTAAAGCCGAGCACCGAAAACCCGCCGCTGCGCAGGTAAGCCAAGGACACCAGGGGCGCATCGGGGATTTGCTTGCGGTCAAAGGCCGGGAGCAATTCGGGCTTGACGGAGATTTGCAGCGGCTTTGGATTGCCCTGCCCGTCCCACAGAGTGGCGGTAAGCCTTTGCGCCGAGTTGAGCCGTGCCAGGGAGTCGGAGGGCAACGCCAGGCTGTCGGTCAATTCCTCGCGCTTGACCCATACCCCGTTGCCAAAGCTGCATAAAGGGGCTAGGTATTGCTGGAAGGTGGCCCAGAAAACCCCTTGTTTGGGGTGGAAGACTTTAATTAAATCATCCACGGCCAATTCCTTGTCCCGCCCGGCATCGGGCATGAGGGGGAATTTGACCAATAGCGGCAGGACATTGGAATTCCAGATATCGGACCAGACTCCATCAATATTTTGCTTGATTTCGGCGGTGCCCAATTCGGCGACTTTTTGCACGGGTGCCAAGAACGGCTGCTGCCAATAATCCACGATGCCGGCATTCTGCAACCAGCCTTTGACCAGCCTTGAGTATGACCCCTCCTCGTTGAGCAACATTCCCCAGGCTACCCGTCCCATCGGCGTCAGCGCCGCCTTCAGGCCTGCGGCATCGTCAGACTTTTTAGGCATGTAAGGCTCACGGGAATCCAAATCGTTTTGCATTTGCAACATGATGGCCTGGTATTTTTGGAATTCCGGGTAAGCGCCGTTTTGTTCCTGCATCAGACGCTGGACAAAACGGAACGCCGAAAGCTTTTGTGCGAACGGTTTGAAGCTAGGTTTGTCCGGCAAATTGAGTGCCGTGTTGTTTTTTATTTGCAACAAGGTTTGCAATAAGGCGGAATTGGGTTGTTGCAATTGGTCAAGCACATAGTCCAGCGCCCAGCGGGAATCGATGCGCACTTGGAATTGCCGAAAGTAATTCAAGTATGCGCTGACGTAGCGGTCAGAGTAAGTGTTCAGATTGTTCAGCACAAAATCGCTGAAGCGTTTTTTTTCATCCGCTTCAATGGGCAGCTTGGCGATGCTATCCGCCAGTGCCAGCACGGTGGGTTTCACCTGCTGATCGAAAGCATCGGCGGTCAACCGCCCGTCTATGCGCCCCCTGCCGGCGAACTGCGCCTCGCCATTGTTGGTGGGGTTCATTTCCACGTCGGGATAAAGCGAGGGCGAATCAAAAAAAGCCAGGCCGTCGTTATTCCTGTGGCTGTAGATGATATTGCGCAGCATCAATACGATGCGGCTGCGTTGAAGCAAATCGTCCCATTGCCCGCCGTCGAAGGCAAAATATTCACCTTGAAAGGTGAATTTTAACAGCACAGGTTTTTCGTCATTCTTGGCTGTAGCCATCAATTGGACTTGATTCATGCATTGGATGATGGGCATGGTTGAAACACAAGCATTGGTATTTTCTAAATTGATATTCCTGACAAAATCCAGCAGTTTTCTAATACCATCCTGGCGCAATTGTGATATTTGAGTATAATCGATTTGCAAACTCCGTCTGAACCTTGTGTTTTTAGTCAGCCATTGGATTAGTTCATCCTGTTCAGGATAGTATATAATTTGATTAACAATGTTATAAAGCTCGCCAGCTTTTCGCTTTACCGCTTCAAGTTCAAGCGCACTAATGTAGTGTCTATTAAGCAGGAACTGCAAATTGTGGAAATATAACAGCCATGATGTTGGATTATCGAAAAGATTACGCGGTTCTGAATAAGTTACGCTAGAGAGAAACGTCTGCAATTCTTCTGTATGGGAATTATGGGCAATATAATCCTCAATCAACACGATGTTGGAAACCATTTCCTCCCTTGGGTTAGTCTTAAGTTTCCTTAAGAGAATTTTGCCCAACTCGTTGGTTGAGGTGGCATATAACAATGCCAGTGTGTCAATGGTTTTGAAATAGGCTTGTGGATCAAATTGGATTGCCTTTAAATGCGGAAATAAATAATATTTACGAATATTCCGAATCATGCGCAGATCAAGATAACTGCCAAGCTCCTTAAAGTAGTTTGGCATAAATGTCAGCAATGGATCCTTGTTTAGGTTTAAGCTGAAATCCAGAAACATTGGACTGATTTTTTCCGCATATTCTTGTAAAGGGACGATGCTGATAATATCAATCTTTTTATTGATGCCGGTCAAAACAACCTGTTCGTAACAGTAACTGCCCACCAGATAAACTAGCCCGGCAACAAGAAGGGCAAGCGCGGCTTTGGCGTGAACGTTCAGTGTAATGGGCGGTTTTTCCACCATGCCGGGGGGCTGCGAGAAAGGGTGGCAGCCAAAGCTATGGATTTGTTCCGACAGCAGGCACAGGCGGACTACGGGCGAAGGTGCCGCGCCTTGTTCCAGGCCGGCCTGACGCAGAAACTCGCCCAAGACACCGAGCAAGCGGGGTGCTTCGCCAAGGAAGGCGACGATGTTGAGATAATCTTGGGCCGGGCGGGTCACCAACGCCCGGCGCAGATGCCCTTGGAAGCCTTCCAGGCAGGATGCCAGCCGATTGGCACCGTCGCCTTCCGGAAACTCAATCTGCAAGGGTATGCCAGCCTGTTCCAGAAAAACGCAAAACTCCACGAACCCCTGAACTTTTTCCATGTGGCTCAAGGCCAGCACCAGCGGCAAGGGTTTGCCTTCCAATTCGTCGAATACGTTCAGCTTGCCGAACAATGCCTGGCCCGACTGGCGCAGCCGATCCGGCTGGGGTTCCAGCAGCGTGGCCGCGTCGATTACGACCACGGCCAGGGGGCTTTGGGGCAAATGCCGCCACAACTTGCCGAACGCACGGTAAACGGCAGGGCTGGTGTCGTAGAGTAGCGAGGGGGAAAACTCCAATGCCAACGCCTTGGCACCCAGGTAAATTTGCAGCAACGGATCGTCGGTGACACTGGGATGGAAGCGGTAGTGCTGCCCCTGCCAGTTGGCGTACCGGTCAATGATGCCGGTCTTGCCGCTACCCGCATCGCCGATGACTAAGAAAAGCGGGATGCCCAAAGCATCGGGCCGCATGCGCCATGGGATGGCGCCGACAAAGCGGCGCCACACCTCCAACAAGCGGTTCGAGGACATTGCGGGCTGTGCCGGAACGGCTAGCGGAGCGGCCGGTTTGCCGCCACCCTTGGCAAACCTTTGCCGCCAAACCAGATAGGCGAGTAGGCACAACAATGCCAGCACGACATCCAAGGCTAGCCACTGTGGCCAACTCAATAATGTTATTATGGGATTAAGTTGCTTCATGGATAGATAACTTCAAGCCTCTAGCCTATCCATTCGCACCGGCAGCGTCGGGTTCATCCGCCCCGGTTTCTTCGTCAATGCCGGTGAACGCCAGTTCACCGTCGGCCATACTGACCTCCACCCTCTGCCCGTCGCGAATGTCCCCCTTGAGCAGAAGCTCGGACAGCGGGTCTTGCAGCTTGGTTTGGATGACCCGCTTCAGCGGCCGTGCGCCATAGAGGGGGTTGAACCCCCATTGCGCCAAGGCATCGACTGCTTCTTCGGCGATATCAAGCCGGATGTTGCGTTCTGCCAACCGCCGCGCCAGGTGTCGCAATTGTATGTCGGCGATGGGCCGCATGGTTTCAAGGGTCAGTTGGCGGAAAATCAGAATGTCGTCCAGGCGGTTGAGGAATTCGGGGCGGAAATGGCCGCGCACCGTTTCCATGATCATGGACTGCATGAGTTTCTGCCCTTCCTCGGTATCCACCGGTTCGATATGCTCCGACCCCAGGTTGGAGGTCAGCAAGATCAGGGTGTTGGTGAAATTGACCAATTGGCCTTGGCTGTCAGTCAGGCGGCCTTCGTCCAACACTTGCAAAAACAGGTTGAACACATCCGGGTGGGCCTTTTCCACCTCGTCGAACAGGATCACACTGTAGGGCTTGCTCCGCACCTGGTTGGTCAGCACCCCGCCTTCCTCGTAGCCTACATAGCCCGGCGGCGCGCCAGTGAGGCGTGCGACCGAGTGTTTTTCCATAAACTCGCTCATGTCAATGCGCACCATCGCCGCATCGTCGTTGAACAGGAATTGCGCCAGGGTCTTCGCCAGTTCGGTCTTGCCGACGCCGGTCGGGCCTAGCATCAGGAAGGAGCCAAGCGGGCGGTTGGCATCCTGGATATTGGTGCGCGCCCGGCGTATCGCCCTGGACACGGCCGCTATCGCATCTTCCTGGCCGACCACGCGTTCCCGCAAGTGAGTTTCCAATAGCAACAACCGCTGTTGTTCGGAATCGAGCATCTTCGCGACGGGTATGCCGGTCAAGCGGGCGACCGTGGCGGCAATATCCTGCTCGTCGATGAAGTTTTTCTGCGGATGGATTTCTGTAGTGTCAATGTCCGCATATTCGGCCAGCGTCTTTTCCGCTTGAGGGATCACTTTGTGCTGCAATTCGGCGACCCGCACAAAATCCTCCTCGCGGATTTTCTGCTCCATTTCCCGGCGCGATTCCTCCAGCAGCTTGCGGGCGTTTTGCACTTCGGTCATGGCGCGTTTTTCCCGTTCCCAGCGTTCGGTCATTTGTGCGCTTTTCTCGCGAAGCTCGGCCAACTCAGCCTGCAACTGCTGTTTGCGGGCTACAGCCGACTCGTTGGCGAGGGAGTGCAATTCAATTTCCAAGGCCACCAAGCGGCGGTCCAGGGCATCCAATTCCTCTGGTTTGGCGGACAGGCCGATGCGCACCGTGGCGGCCGTCTGGTCGATCAGGTCGATGGCCTTGTCCGGCAGGAAGCGGTCGGCGATATAGCGCCGGGACAAGCGCACCGCCGCGAGCAAGGCCGCCTCGGTGATGTGTATGCCGTGGTGCATCTCGTACTTTTCCTTGATGCCGCGCAGGATCATCAGGCTGGTTGCGTCATCCGGCTCATCCACCCGCACCACTTGGAAGCGGCGGGTCAAGGCGGCATCCTTCTCGAAATGCTTGCGGTACTCCTCTATCGTGGTGGCACCGATGCAGCGGATTTCACCCCTCGCCAGGGCGGGTTTGAGCAGGTTGGCGGCATCCATGGAACCTTCGGCCTTGCCTGCGCCGACCAGATTGTGAATCTCGTCGATGAAGGTAAGGATATTCCCTGCATCGGTGATTTCTTGCAGCAGCCGCTTGAAACGCTCTTCGAACTCGCCCCGGTATTTGGCGCCGGCGATCAGCAAACCCATGTCCACCGCCAAAACCGAACAGCCCATCAAATCCTTGGGCACGTCGCCCGCGACGATGCGTTGGGCCAGGCCCTCGGCGAGCGCTGTTTTGCCCACGCCAGGCTCGCCGATGATGATCGGATTGTTTTTGATCCGTCGGCACAGCACTTGAATCGCTAGGTTGATCTCATCGGTGCGGCCGATCACTGGGTCCAGCGAGCCTTGCCGCGCCATTTCAGTCAAATCGCGGGCATACTTGGCCAGATATTCGAATTCCCCGGTGTTCTCGCCGCTTTTATAGCCGCCCTTCGGCGATTGTTCCAGCATGGTTTTAAAGCCATCTTTGTTTCCCCCCGCCTCGGCCAGCGCGACCGCCAAATCCTCCAGTTCCCACAGGGCCATCAGCAAGTGGTTGATGCCGATATATTTGTCGCCCATGCCGGTGGATGCCTGTTCGGCGTGGATGAACAAGCGTTCCAAATCGCGGTTGATGGGCGTTTGCTGGGCATTTTTCAATGCCTTGGGTTGGGCAATCAGTTGGGCATCCACTTTGCTGCCCAACACCGCCAAGTCAAACTTGGCCTGCACCAGGTATTGCCGGCCTATGCCGGCCTTGGGCTCCAACAGGGCATACAGAAGATGCCATGGGGTCACCACGCCGTGGTCTTTTTCAACAGCAAGACGGCAGGCACGTTCGATGGCTTCTTGGGCTTTGAGATTGAATTTTTCGATGATCATGGTTTTTTCCGACTAAGTCTTGTTTATTGTTCCGTTGAAAGCGGATGTCATATTCCGCGTGAGCAAACAATGAGGCTGTTTGCCCACCCCACCTAGCAATGGTTTAATGCGGTCTAGGCACTATCTGACTGGTGGTGATTTAATGTAAACATCATAGAGAAGCTTATACAGCTTGGAGCCCTTAGTAAGTGGCTTTAACCCTGGTTGTCGACACTGGTGGCTTAGTCCCAAGAAAAAACAAACGTCTAAACGTATCTCACTATCAGATGAATTGATTAGAATATCTGTTAAATACTTTTCTGTTGCAAGAGATTCGCTACTTTGTCGCGATAAAAGCTTTGTCTTATGTGCTTCGTACTCTCTGAGAGCGGCCTTAACCTGTTCGGTAACAGTGGAAGATGTGTCCGCTGCCAAATGGAAATCTTTGATAATATTTTTGATGGCATCAAAAGCAGTTGAACTTTGTTTTTGCCCTTTCTCATTAAGCAGCCCATAAGTCCAAGGCGCTTTAGAATTAACGTTTTCGACAAGAGTTGTTAGTACCTTGCCTACATCTGTGAGAGACTCTGACGATTCAATATCCCTAATTAGAATGGTCATGCCTTCGTTGACTTCACGAATCTTCTCTTTGCGCTGTAGATTGCTAAGTGTTGCGACTATATCCTGAAGCCATATCTTATGAGGATCGCCACCTGTAATACGCTCCAAGTCATCGGCATAGGCGGCACCATCAGACCAGTTTCCGAGTAATTTTTTATTGTATGCCAAGAGTTGCTGCTTGACAAAGCGGTAGTGAAACTTAGCAGCAATATTGAACTTAAAAAAATCTAGCGTTTTAAACTGATCGACGGTGTACCAGTTTTCATTTTTTTGTTCTTTATTAGTCTGGAGTGTATCGTAAGCGTCAATCAACCACCGGCTTTTTCCGGGAATCCAGGAATCAATAGGAGCAAGACGTAGCACGTTTTTTATACAATCTTGCCACTGAAAGCCATGCAAAAAGATCATGCCATCCCAAGTATCTTTAAGTTTAACGTCCTCAGTGACTCTTACGCTATTAGACCCCACAGCCCAAGGGTGGCGTTCAAGAGCAATCATCTTGTAGACGGACAATAGCTTCCCTTGTGTGACACCGGGTAGCTTTGATGAAATATTTTGTGGAGTTACATCGAAAGGGCTGTATGGCTCATTCAACCGGATACAGCGCATCGCCCAGACTAAATGCACAAAAGCATCGAAGTACTCAATAGGATTATTCCTTGTTATTTCCTGATCTGACCAAGCTGGTTTATATTTCCAGAGCAAACTGCTATGGTCTGGCAAATGACCGACAATCCCATGTCCGATGGCGGCATTATCAGTTATTTTTGCTAGCCCTTTTGGAGCGCATTCCTCCCAATCACAATTTTTCCATCCAGTCACTTGACTGTTTATGCTATATGAATTCCCTTTAAGGGTTGGCAGATTAGAGATACTAGGCTGAATAAAAGCATAGCTTAAATCCCATCTTCCTCCCATCCAATTTTTTATCTCGGCAATTTCCCCTCGGCTATTAATCTTTCTAACGCCAAAGCCAACAAAGTCTTGATGCGCCCAGGTATCAGCAAAAACATGCATAGTCACTCCTACAAGGTAGTTTTTAAGCTGATGTTTATTGATAACCGATTTTGTATCATGAATTAATTCTCTACAGTTATTCACAAGGCGTATGGCCATGGAGCTATGGGGACGGCAAAGCCAGTCAAAATGTTCTTTCAGCTTTGCATCTGTCGCATAAGAAGGCTTCAATGTGCGCTGAGACCACCTGTCCGAATGGCATCGCATGTCTTGAAAATTTCCAGGCAGGAAGTGATAAACAGGCCAGATGGATGAGAGTGTATCAACTGAACTTGTGCCGATATCGCCAAGCCCTTGGAATGTCATTTGCGTACGAAAGGTATGGATGGCAGGGCCATCTTTATGATGACGCAACTTGAAATCATCGGGAAAACCCATTAAACCGCTAGTTACCCCAGTCTTTTCGACGAGAACATGCCGTGAGTTCTCATCAATCATTTGTGCAGACGTTGCGATTGTCAAGGCATCTTCCGCAAGGTAGCCTGCGAAGCATGCAGCAACGTAAGTAGCGTAATAGTGAAAGTCTATATCCATTTTAATAACCTCTTGTAGGAAATAAAATTTATCGAAAACCTACTTTTTTGGTAACCGTCTAAGCCAAAACCTTCTGCTTTAACTCGGACAGGCAGCGGTGAATCGGGCTGCGCTGACGCCGGTATAGCTCACCCGTCAAATAATGGAACTGGCACCATTCCTGATCCGCCCCGCCTTCCGCATTGCGCTTGGGCAGCAAAGGGATGCATTCGATGCGGTCCGGCAGGAATTCACTGCCCAACTGGGTTGCGATGAGTGCGTGCAATGCCGCTGCATCCACCCCCTCGCCGAATGCCAACAGCACTTGAAGTGTATCGCCGTCGGCCCCGCCTGCCGGTGCTTCGACCAGCGCCAAATAAGGCCCCCGGCCGGCCAGCAAATCCATGACTTCCTGGCGCGGGTAGGTGCGGCCCGCACGGCCTAGTGGATAAGCCCCGAGATAATTCCAGCCACTGCGATAAGGGGACAGCAGATGGGGAGTGGCAACCCAAGCCGTTTCCCCCTTTTCATCGAGTTTGCCCAGCGCCAGCCGCCCCATGCCGCCAAGGCCAGGCAGCTCGGGGGAGGCAACCATGCCCAGTTGCCAAAGGATTCCAGGCGCGGGCAATGCCCAGTGATGAGCCCGCCCCCGGCATCTTGCCGAGAATATCACCGCCCCCCCCAAGGCGGCATCCCAAGCTAAATTGCCCGAATAACTTTCTTCCAGTTGCAACAAATCGATAAATTCCTGCCAACGTGCCAAGTCGGCCGATTCGGCCGGATGGCGGAACCAATGGCGCCAGGTTTTCTCCCCGACCGGGGGATTCGCCAGCAAGGCATCGCGCAGGGGCCGGCTTACGCCCAACACGTCAATGCGCCGCCCCAACAGCCGCCCCGGTTCTTTTTCAATATCGGCAAGGCCGATGTGCACCCAAGTGGCACCGCTCAATAAGACCGCCAAGACCAGTGCGGGCTGGCTTTCCAGAAGAGGCCAACCGGGCGCGGCACACGCCTGCCCGGGCTTGATGCCCAAGGATAAAACGCCGTCCCGCAACGCACCCAGATAGAGGGTGTCGGCATCGACCGGGCGGGGTAAATCCGGCGTCGGTCCGGTCGGGTCGAAACATTGGGCGACGATGGCCGCGCCAAGGTATCCATGGGATACCCTGGACGGGGGCAAGGCCGACAACGTGCTTGGCAAAACCATTCCTTGCCAATCCGCCGCAAGCCTGTGCCGGTACAGCGGATCCATCGCCAGCCATTGGGGTGCCAGGTTCTTCAGCCGGCGTAGCACAAATGCGTCGCCTTGCGGCGGCAATAATGACACCACCAGTCCCAATCGCAATCCGGCCAGCAAGGCCGCCAGCCAGTGCGGCCCGGGAGGATGCAGGATGGCAAGGGTTTCCCCAGGCTGTACGCCGGCCCCCTCCCAGGTGGCGGCCAATCCATCCACTCTCTGCCCCAGTTCGGCATAGGACCAGGACTGCCATGCACCGTTTTCAAACCAGGCCAAAGCCGGTGCAGCCTGGCCTTTTTGCCGCACCAGCAAATCGTGGTGAAAATCGTAACGGATCAAGGGCACGCTTTTTGACTGGCCCGCTTGCCGCCGTTCCCAAAAGCCATGGAGTTCTTTCCAAAAACGGGCGGGGTATTGCCAACTCAAACTCAACCAAGCCGAATTGGCAGGCGGGCCTTGGCCTTCCTGCCATAAAGACGCTTCGATCAAGGCAAAATTGAAAGAAGATGTTGGTTCCATTCCGTTACACCATCACCTTCACCTGTCCTGCGAAAGTTATGCTGATCACCCCCGCCCAGCTACACATAAGCTTGCTCCCGTCATTGAGGGCTGGCATGTTTCCAATCAGTACTTGCGGGTTTCCCACTGCCCAAGGTGCAACGGTCATCGGTATGCAGGGCATTGGGGTCAGAACGCCCAATGCCGCCGCCGTGGCGGCCGCCACAGTCGGGTTTGCCAAGCTGGTGCATACTCCGAACGTCGGAATATTGAGAAACGGCTTTTGATCCATGATATTGGCGGCAGGCATTTCGACCATGACCTTATTGGTTGGCAACACTACGAGCGTACACGGCGCTGCACCGAAGGTGCATTGAAGGACTGCGTTTCCGGTGACTAAAAAACCCATGCCACACCTTTAAGAATTTATAAAACCATCAATATCAACTTTAAACCATTCCTGCATGGCAACCCATTCCGGGCTTTCCCGTTGTTCCGCGTATTCGGCCAGTTGTTGGAAGTTAAGTGCCTGCAACCTGACGAAAGTCTCGAAAAATTTGGGGAAATAAAGCATGGGATCAAAGTTGGCCAATGTATTATTAATTTCGTCAGCCACCAAAGCCGCACGGGGAAACTTTTCTGCCGCGATAAGCCGATCAAAGGCCGCCAACTTTTTCAGCAACAGGTTCATGTGATAAGACCCCTCGATTTCCATGCCTCCGGCCTTCCTGTCGGCAGGGGCTTCCCCCGGGTCATCCCTCCCGCTTTCCTCCTGCTCCGGTTCCGGCGGGCGATACACCAGTCTTTGCAATGCGCGCAGCCAGTCCGCCATCTTGCCCCACATATCCACCACAGGCCCCGCGCCATCCTCCAGTTGGCGGATCATACCCGACCGGAAGGCCTCGCCCGCTTCCAATATTACATCCACCTCCTCAGAGGTGACACTCGCCTGCCACTGCTGCCACGTTGGAGAATTTTTAGTTTCTTCATATTGGACTTTTTTCAGCAATTGCCGGAACATCCAACCCAAACTATTCTGGATGCTTTTTTCCCGCTTGGCGGCAGGGCCGACAGCCTCCCAATTTTCCAGGATGACATTGTTCAAACAATTGACCACCGATCCAAGGCTGGTTAGGCCCTGCTCCAACCAATATCCATAGAGGAAGTAACAAATCAACCGGATGTCATAAACCCCGTCTGCAATAATGCTTTCGCATAAGTTGGCGGCCTCGGCATGTTTTTCCTCTTGCACCAAGGTTGAGATTTCGTCGAAACGCGGGTCGGTGGAATCAAGCCCGGGGTTTTCGGTTACCGGCAAACTACCCTGCAATAATTCAATCTTCATTTTGTCATTTCCTATTGCCAATCGTATAGACGTCCAGAAAATATCCGTATGCGCCGAAACTTTAAAGTGTCGCTTAGAATGTCTTCATAGCCAAGATAATTGCTTTGCCCAAGCTTAAGCCAATTGCCCTGGGTACGGATCACCAACCACACCTCCAAATCCAACCCTACTTTACGCAGAATGGGAAAAACCAGATTTTGCAGCCGCCTGTCGATCTCATGGGGCCAAGGCTGGCCTGAGGCGAAATACTCCTCATCGGTAATGAGTGTCAGCCGCCGCCCAGGCACCGGCAATTCCACTCTTTTCCCAAACACGGTCTGGTAGCCGAGACGGGATTTTCCAAGGACGGGGGCACCCAGTTCGATGTGCCGCTTTAATGCCACCTTTTCCATCCTAACCTGTAACTCGGGGAAAACCAATTGCGCCAGCCAGTGCAAGGTGACGACGTTATCCAATTTTAGCTGGTGAAGTGCGCTGCTTTTCTGGGCTTCCCAACCTTTATAACGTAATGGATATAATTCTGGATAAATGGCGAGCAAAAACCGCCGCAGCAACCGGTCGTCAAAAAAGCCAAAGAATTCCACAAAATAACGCGCTTCAACAGCATCGTTATGCACTTGCTTGAACAAATAATTAGGCAGCACACTTTGCCCGCCCAATAAGCCTAAATTTAGGGTAATGGTGGCCCGCCTAGGTTTGTCCCGGAACTCAATGGCTTCTATCAGGCTGGACTGGGAACAAAAACTATAATGGCTGCAAAACAGAATGTCATCCAGTGAATAACCCATGTGGAAAAGCAACCGCACAAGACAGACTAGGTCGAATCGGCGTATGCATTTTTCAATGCTGGTTTCTAAGGGGGTCATCGCGCACCCTGCCTATCAGACAATTCCATTGCCCAGAGCAATTCCTCCAGCTGCTCCAACAATGCGACAATGCCTTCCTTTTGTCCGGCCTCAGCCGCCGCTGCCTGGGCAACCAATGGAAAAGCCTGCTCGACTTGCGATTTTATTTCATCCAATGGGGATGACAAGGGTGTCGCGTCCTTGAAACGAACCTGAATCAAGCCCATCAGCCTAAGGCATAAGGCATGGATTTCGAAGTTAGGGCCAGTCGGTGCCGGGTTTATAGGGGGCGGCAGAGGGCTTTGCCAGTTCTGGCGCAAACGGTCAGGGGAAAAAAGTTCGTCAAGCCGGGGTGCCATGGGTTTGCTTACGCTCAATTCATGGGTTGCCAGGTGCTGGCCAGGCGGGTGAGGAAAACATAAACCAGCACCAACAGCAAACCTGCCCCTGCGTAATAAACATAATTCGGCAGGCGAAATATTGCCCGCGTTTTCGCATGGGAAGGTGGCATGGCCACTTCTATCGGCTGCAAACGGATATGTTCGCGCAACCTCCGTGTGTAATCGGCAAGCCTGTCAGGATTGCCGTCGTAGCGACCGCGAAAACCGTCATGCAGACAAAAATAATAAACCTCATAAACCAAGGGCAAGGTCTCCGGTTTGCCCAAAACGCTGTCAAGAAACTCGAAGAAAAGATCGCCCGCATCGGCCACCTGATACAATTCTTGCTGAAGCGGTGGCCATTGCAAACAGTTAGTGTCCAGAATCAAATGTTTCACCAGTTCGTCGCAATGCGCAGTGAGGGGAAACAAGACAAAGTAAGCGTCGCGCTCCGAATGTTGCCCGGTGATGGCTGTGCGCAAATCTTCCAGGCGAGTGCGGAGTTTGCCTCGCAATTCAACCAAATCGATCGTTTCAATGGCAGACGGGGTCACCGCTTCCCGCAATGGACGCAGCAACAAGTTGATGCCGGCAACCATGTCCCATATACCTTGATTCATCGCATTTCCACTGGGGCGTTAATCGACTGCCCTTTCTGTTTCATCCTGCACCTCCAAACGCGCCTCGACGAGTGCATCCGCAATCCATAGATCAAGCACCTGCCCAACGTGGCGGACAAACGCCTCAATCAATTCTCGACTTTCATCCAATTGCGACTTGAACCGCAGATGGTATATTTGCTTGGTCATGCGCCCTTCAGCCCCGCCCAAAGGTTCTTCCTCTATCCGCAAATCGGCCAAGTCACGAAATGCGCCCTGGAACTGGCCGGCCGAAACGCTGCCCATGGCTAAAAGCAAACCCTTGGTGTCTTGGCTGTTCAGGCAGGGTTTATGCATAAGAGTCAGTAAATTAAGAAATGGGGCGGTGGAGACAAATTGGCGGTTTTCTGAATGTGGAATCGCAGTACCCAGCAGTTCCCATTGCACCCCCTGTGTTTGTAAGCGGAACGCCTGCAAGACATGGCTGTTTTGCAGCCTCTGGTCGTACCACGGTTGCAGCCATAATGCCTCGACCGCCAAGGTGCGGGGTTGTTCGAACGCGGATGGAAAATGGGGGACCAGCCAGTGCAAATTGCCCCCCCCCTCTTGCGGCGGGCCTTTTTCTATCTCGTAGGAGCCATTGCCACCGGCCAATATGCCCGGCCGAAAAGGCAGCATGCCTTCTTCGGCCACTTCGTAAACCCCAAGCACTTGTTGCAGGCTAAAACCGAACTCAGGCTTTGGATGGCGAATGGTATAGCGTTCCTGGGTGCCGGCGCAAATGACCGGTTGGGCCATGGCCCTTTGGTTATTGGCCAATGGAACGGTGAATAACTGAAACACATCACGGTTGATATTTACTTGGCGAGGGCATGGTTCACAACAATCCAATGCCACGGTGAAACTTCTCCAGTTGCGCGGCGCCGAAGGCAATTCCAGTTCCAAATAAAGTTCTTGTTGGGGAAAATGAAAGTAATATCGCTCCACTTCCAAGGGGTGGCGCCATTCGTCCGTTTCGCTATCGGGGGGTTGGTTCCCAAGGCTAAATTTGCATGCCGCGCCGGCTTGCTGTGAATCATATGAACCGAACTGGACGCTTGCATCACGCAAAGACCGCTTCAGAAAATGGAACAGTTTAAGTGAAATGGCGAAGTCGTTCAGATAGTTGATATGCAGGCTAAGAATTTCCGGCTGTTCATTCAGTGGATAATCGGCCCGGAATGACAGCAACAGCCTGACACCTGCGCCGGCTAGCGTTTCTTGCTTGACCGCTTCAATCCGCAGTGGCAGCACCCGCAAGGCGCGGGTGGTCCGGAAAATGGCCAGCCCTCCCCGATCGGGCTGTAGCGCCAATTCGATGCCCGCAGGCAGGTTCAAGACTTCGGTGAGATGACCGGTGGGCTTCGCCTGGACCATCGCCATAGCTGAAAGAGGAGACAATAAATAAGGGAAAAACTGTTGATACAAGCGATGGCGGGTCGCATCCACATTTTTCAGTGCCGCGACCTGGGTGCGGGCGCCAAAAAAAGCCAAGGCTTCGATGACCCGTTTGACATCCGGGTCTTCCCATGCCAAGCCGGCGGCAGTATGCCCTAAGGTGTAATTTAGCCGGAAATCGGCCAAATCACGCAACTCCTCCAAATATTCCCGGTACAGTTCGTCGTTTGGATTCATAATATTCAGCCAAGTTTGACCAGGCTGCCCTGGATGTTGGTGATATCCCCTTTGACAGTAGTGGTTGTCCCTTCCACATTAGTGATTGTTCCTTTGACGGTAGTGGTTGTCCCTTGGAGGTTAGTGGTTGCGCCTTTGACGGTAGTAGTTGTCCCTTCGATATCCATTGAACTTCCGGCTGTCAGCTTCGCGCTGTTCTGGGCCGAGGAGGCAAAGTCGGCCGAACTCATGTTCAGTTTGCTGGAGGCCTTCACATCCATGTCCGCCGACGAACTGAATGAGGCTTTGCCGGTGCTGTCCATGGTGAATGTGCCTTGGGCTTGGTGCTGGGTGTCCTTTGTCGATTTGCAAGTGATGCTTTCTGCATTGACAGTGAAATTTTTGCAAGCCACAGTGATGCTGTCAGAAGTCTGGGTGATGGTGCTGGTGTCTTGCTGGCCTTTACAGGTGAGGGTGATGGCGGTGCCATCGAAGGTTGCCGTCTGGGTGATGTTGCCGTCTTTGTTGGCGACAGTCAGGGTAATCCCCGTCGTCTGGTTCAATTCGACCCGGCAAACCAAAGCCATCTTCAGCTTCCCTTTTCTTGTTGCTGGGTTTGCAAGACGATGGTGCCATCGGAAAATTGCAGCAATTCCGTATCGCTGTCTTGGGTACGCTGAATTAGCAATTCCGGCTTGCCATCGACATAGGTATGCTTGAGGATGTTCTGGCTGGTCGTCGATTTGCCCATGACCAACTGGTTTCCTTGGGAGTCCATCGGCAGGGCGGTGCCACTGCCCCAATCGAGAAAAGTGGCGATGTACGCGCTGTCAAAACCCAATCCAACCAACACGCGGGCGTTTTTATAAGAAGGAAAATAGAACTGCCCCGTATCCAAATTTGGTTGGTAGGCGGCACGTACTTTTTTATTGCCCCACAAAGGAATGCTGATTTGATAATAGTTGACCGATGTATCTTGATCTTGGTGGAACTGATAGGTCGCATCTGTGTCTTCGCCTTGTTCGCTGACGATTTTGCCTTCCACGAAAAAAGGGTAGACCGGCAAAACATAAGGCGGCAAATCCACCCATAGTTCATCGCTGCATTCCAAAAGCAAGGAATGTTCCATCAAATAGCTGTTGTAGCCCACGTTGTGCGCCGGCAAGGGGGTCGATCCTTTTTCTTTGACAGAATGCGCAATCAAGCGCCATTCCCTGACACGATAAGTTTTGCCTTGGACAAATAACGACGAGCTCCAAAGAGAGTCTTTAAAGTTCACCGTCTGGCCGGGTGGGGTGATCATCAAAGGGAATTTATGGTATTCCACCCGTACTTCATGCTTGCGTAGTTTGAATCTGGCCGTCTCCAGGCTTACCCGCGCTTGCATGTCGGATGCAATGGGATAGCGTGCAATATAGTCGCGCCGCATTGGGCTTGCTTTTTGGTCATTCTCAATTGCAGTGGTCTGCGGGCTTTCCGAATAAGCATTCAAGACATTCGGCTGATGGCGTCCGATTTCGGGAAATTCAATTCCAAAATTGGCGACTTCAAGGGCGTTTAGCGGCTGGGGGGTGCCCTGCTTGCTTTTGCTGGCACTTAGCGTGTATTGATTGTTGCCAAGGTCATAGGTAAACACCCCGTTCTGGCTGTCCACCAGCCACAACAGAAAATCATAGAAGCTTGCCGGATTGCCGGATGCCCCAAGAGGCAAGGACAGCACTGGATATTTTGTGCTTAGCGCATCCCAATTATACTGTAGCTTGATTTTATCGCTAGTGTGGGCGGCAATGAGCGTTTGCAAGGTGGAGTCAGTCACCAGATCGCATGGAAAATGCTGCTTCCATAACACCTGGGCAGGATCGGCAAACGCCAAGTGGTAGTGGCGGCACAGAATCGGCTGTTGATACTCCTCCAAGGTTTCCTCGGAAAATCCCTTGCTGGTTGCCAAGCCGCTTAACTTCAATGAACTGCTCTTGGCATTGGATTGCTTGATGTAAACCTCAACCTGCAATGCCACCACGATCAAATCATTCTGGGTAATCGGCGTTAGCAGAGTATCCGTTGGTTGCTTGGATGACAATAATACATCAAAACCTAGCTCGCCAGAGAAGCCGTAAGGGTGCATGCCAAGTTCCAAAGACATGACATTGCCGCCGGGTATAGTGTACGTTTGCCCGGCAATGGTCAGGGACAGGGTGATGGCCAAACCATCGGTGAAACTCTTCATTGATTGACCTGATAACGTTCGCTTAGCGGGTCCATGAACAATTTTAACGAACGGGCGTTGTTGCGCACCACGCAGTCGATGCGAAAAGACAGGCGGAAAAGCGCATCGTCCTTGAGTTCCACGATCTTGACCAACATGACCCGCGGCTCGAAATGTTCTATATTTTCGCCGACTTCACGGATTATCGCCTCGGCAATATCGTCACGCGAACTGAGATGATTGTAATCGGAGATGCCAAAATCCTGCAAAAAGAAACCCCAACCCCGTTTGGTGTTTAGGATGTTGTTAAGATTATCGACGATGCTGGCGATTTCATCGTCATCGCCGCCATGCATTTTCCTCAGCAAAGCCATCAGACCGACCGCCAATAAAGGAAAAATTTTTCTTCCGCCCACTTCGGGTCGGCGTAGAAGCCCAGCGCCAGTTCGCGCAAGGCGTGGTCCCACTCCTCCCCTTCGCCGAGTTGGTAAATATCCACCTCGGGTCCAAACGAGTGTTGGAACGGCGGGCGTTCAATGCGTTTGCAAGGAACCCCTTGCAAAAAGAATTTATGCACTACGTTCAAGCGGGTGACGGCGGCAATCTTCAAACCTTCAAGACTGACGGTCTTGGTGACCTGCCCTTTTTGCAGCAGCAGGTAGACTTCTTTCGCTTCGCGAATCGACGTAGGCAGGCTGGCCCGGACGATGCCTTCAGAAATGGTCAATGGTAGGTAAGGCGAGCGTGACGGGTTCAATTGCAATTGATCGCTCAAGGGGCCTAGCACTTCGTGAAAAACCTCGGCAAGTTGCCCATGCCGGTAAGCCGCCGTGGCAAATTGCGGGGTGTGGTTATGATAGAAGCACAAATCGACATAAAAGCGCTTCAATTCCTCGTAAACCAGATAGGGGTGAGGGAAAATCTCGGAATGCAGGTTGGCGACAAAGCGCTGCATTTGCACTACGCTTTTCAGGCATAGCTTGGCATTGACCAAATCCGCGCCGGACAAGTAAATTGCGGCGATTTCCTGGGTCAACTGATAGTGATAGGATTCCAGCCGCTGGCCCAGTTCCGTCAGATCATCTTTAAGGAACGGCAAGGGTCCAAGGCATAGTAACGGGGGTATGTAACGGGTTGAAAGCCTCCACGGGCCATCGGGTTGTTTTTCAAACTCCGCCAAACGAAAACTTTCCAGCGTGTCCGGGTTTTCCTGCTCGGTGGTGAGTTCAAGCGGCCAAAGCCAACATTTTACGTTGTCGCGTTCAATCGTCTGCTGGCCTGCGCCGCGCTCGCCCGTCGCTTCGGCAAGGCCGCGCACATGCAAATAAACCGGCACCAGGGTGGCGCCGGGAATATTCAGATTCAATGGGGCCACTTGCGCATTGCCTTTCAACTCCAGCAGCAAACCTGAAGGCAGTGCCAGCGTCATGGTTTCCAAGGACAACACGCCTTCCGACAGCAAGGTTTCATTCCAACGCAGGCCATACAGCCCATACCCTGGCAAACCGCTAAGACTAAAGCGCAACGCGCTGTCGGCCAGCATGGATTCTTCCAGTCCGCGCAGATGCTCCGGCAGCAGTGTCTGCCCCATGGCCCAGCGAACTCGTGAGAGGCGGTTGGACATAAATTATTGAATAGCCGGGTTACTAGTGTTGTTCAAGGTTTGCGTGGCGAACAATGAGGGCTGCTAGTCTTGGCATCACTTGGCAACCCTGCATTGAAACATCAACAACGGTGATGATTATCCTACCGCCACACCCCATGGTTTGACGTACTTCTGGGTATTGGAAACCGCATAATTGATCTTTTGGGCTGACGGATCGGGCATGATGCCTATGTACGCCGAAAAAACATCCGGTGAAGAAATGGTGCCATCTTTAGTTTCGGAAACTGACAAAGCCAAATCAATACCTTGTTTCAACACAAAGCCCTTTAGTGTCCCGGCATCGGTGGTGTGAAAACACAGGAAGTACACCTTGGCAATCGTATCGAAACACCAGACATGATACGCAAAAACCACGTCAGTTTTTGCGAGGGTGCCTTTCGTCATGCCCAGCAACGCCGACTTGTTGGCTGTGCTGACATCGAAACTGATATAAATAGGATCCGAAATGCCTGCCCCTCCGCTCCAAGTGATGCTAGAAATCGCTCCAACGACTTTGGTGATGGTGTAGTCTGTCGGGACAGTCAAGCTTAAGTCGGCTGTTATGGCAGTCCCTCCGATTGAAAGGCTGACGAGGTGACCTACAATCGGCTGCACTGTTTTATCAGTGTTGAATGCTTGTTGTATGTCGGGATTAAAGGAAATCGGTTCTGGCATGGTAGTGACTCCTAGGTTGGGTAGTTATGAGACAAAATTACAAACGCGCATCCAAGCGTAACTCAACATTCATTCCCTCGAATTGGATATGTGGCAGCACGGAAATGGAACAATCGTACCAGCCGATCATTCCAAGCCGCTCAACCACTGCGACCGAAGCCGCTTTGAATGGATAGGATTGCAAGGTCAAGTCGTCAGGATTGACCACCGTGGTCACATATTGGAATATCCAAGCCTCCAACGTTCTCTGGATATACTCGGCATCGGCGCTACTGCCGATGTTGTCGCGCATGATGCACTTGACGTAATGGGCAATCCGGGTGATCGAGAAGGTGTAGGAAAGATTCGTCACCAACTGGGAGTTTTCCGAATCTTTAGGGTCTTTGAACTTCTTGGGTTTTTTCAGGGACTGGCAACTGAAAAAACACGCATCGGCCGTGCCTTTGCGGTAAATCAACGGCATGAAGCCGGCATTGGCGAAATCCAACTCGCGGTAGTCTGGAATGGTCATTTCCACCGGAATCTTCATTTCCTCCTCGCCGCGCACATTGAACATATGCACCGGCAAACCGGTCACCAACCCGCCGCCCTTTGGACCCCTCAGGTATTGGCACCATCCCGAATTGGTAAATGAACGGATCATATTTTGTGCAAACAGAACCGTGGAGCTCCCCCACAGGTAATCGGCATTGTTGTCGCCACGCACCTCTTCCTTGAAGGTGAATTTGCCACAGGGGTTGGTGTCCGGATCGTAGGGCTGGCGCAGAATGTAACGCGGCAGGGTCAGGCCGATATAGGCCGCCACTTCCGATTCCCGCAGGGCGTTCCATGAACCAAAGCGCGGATGGCTCATGAGACCCTCCAAATCCTTGATGGCGGACAATTCTTCGACGGTGTCGCAGCCGAAAAATTTCGGGGAGACCGCGCCGACGAAAGGCGCGTGGCTGGCAGCGGCAATTTTGCCCATGATTTTCAGCCAAAACTCGTCACGCGGGGTATGCTCGAACTCGTACAAACCGACAATGCTGCCGTAAGGTTTGCCGCCGTATTGGTCGTACTCGGCCACATAGGCTTTTTTAAACAAAGCACTGCCGGTGATATCGACGGCGTTGCTGTCGAAATCCTCGTACAACTCATCCTTGCCGACATCGAGGATGTCGATCATGACATCGGCTTTGAAGTTGGTGGTGCGGATCAAATCGTTTAATGAGCGCCAGTTGGACTCCATTAGTTTGAATTTATCATGATGGATGATTTGGTTCAATTGTGCATTGACCATTTCATCGATGTGGGCGAGCAGGTTTTGGACTGCGCCCTTGTCAAACTTCCCTGCCGTAGTGTCGATATTCATCAACACGGCGGCCATCCCTGAAATAAACCGATCCTCGTCGCGAATATTTTCAGTGACTGTTTCCAAATTGTTGGAAACCATGGGCACCATGTCGGAAACGTCCGGGTTGAGCTTCATGCTCGACAAGAAGCGTTTCAGATCCAGCGCTTCAGCGGTTGCTGTGGCAGTTGCAGTGTCATCGGCCATATCAGGACTCTCCTAATGTTAATTGGTGGTGGATTCGACAGGTTTGGCCGAAGCATCCGCAGTTGGCAGCTTAAAGCCTTCGAAGCCCTTCAAGTCGGCCATGACTTTTTCCAAGTTTTCGGGCTTGCTCATCAATTCATCCAGCAATTTGCGCAATTCCTTGCGGTTGTCGACGTTGGATTGCATTTCTTCAACCAGCCGTTTGAGGGCAAGCAAGCCTTTCAGTTTGGGCACATGTTGGGCCACTTCGTCAGGCGAGAAGGATTGCATGGAGTCGATGGGAAGGGTTACTTGCAGGTCTTCTTCGCGCTCGGGGTCGATCTTGTTTTCGACGGCGAACTTCAGGGTCATGCCCATGTCTTTCATGACGGCGTTGGTGTTGGTGCCGTCCAAGTTGCGCATCCGCCTCTCATCTAGGTCGAGCTTGCGATCAGTGGAAGTGCCTTGCGAAAAATCGCCTGTGACCATCAGCCGCATAGGCAGGGTAATGTCTTCCGGCTGACCGTTGACTTCGGTTTTATACCGCAAAGTCAAGCGGGATTTTGGGATTTCGTCTTGAATTGCCATTTTTATCACCTATAACAGAAAAATTTAAAAACCAATGCAATCGACTAAGTTTAACAAAATTTACAGCACGTTTATATTATATCAACAAAGTTACAAAAAAACGCCTGAAGAATTAGTTTTCTCTGCATCGCAAATGCAAAACGCCTACCAAGTAAAAAATGCTTGCTTCAAAACCTCTACTGGGTGATCAACACAGTGGCCGCGACAGCATCATCACGATTATACATTAGGCTGCCTGAGCCGATGTCAAACCAATATGTGACTAAATCAACAATTCCTGAAGCCCCTGCATTTTCGACTTCTTCAATTCGTATACCTAACCCAATAGTACCCGGCAAAAATAAACCCAGTTTGAAGGGGGTTGTTTTATCCTCTTTTAAGTCTGCCATTCTGTATCTTAAGCGGATGGATTGGGGTGTGTAATCTCCATACCCACCAGCTTCAATAGGAACAACGTCAGGCAAACCCGGGGACTCAAGTATTTTCTCAGGTCTGACGTTAAACCGTTCTTCGGGGTGAGTTCGTAAATCGCTGTTTTGGATGTTCTTCTTGGTTAGTGTCCCTAGGTTGTTGAGTTTAAATATGGACTCGATTAAAACACAGCCTTCTTGTGCCGCGAAATTTTGACCGGCCCAATGATTAGCGCCTCCACATAACTCAGGTTCAAATTTCATAAAAACGGACGATTTAAAAAACTTCGATAAGTCTTCAACTCTCAAATGCAAGCTCTTCGCGAGAATTTGAAGTTTATTAACGGTTTCTGGTGTTCTAGGGGGAACGCGGGAAGCTTGGCCTAATGCTAAGAGTTCAGTGAGCACCATGGCTTGACCATAACATCTTCCCGATCCATCGCATAGCTGAAGATTATTAGCACGGGGGGGCCCTTCCTCCCAAACCGCTATGGCAGTTTTGTAGTGAATAGTATTTATAAAACTGTATTTTGGTTTTGACTGTCCCTTCATATTTTTAGATGCCGACTTACCTAATCCAAATAAGTTGCCTTCTAATTGGAGTTTTTCAAAGAACTTACAGGATATCTGTCGATAACGAACATCGGTTTCCTGAGTTTTCATCCGGATGGTTGCAGGAAGAAGATGATTATTATTATTAACATCCATTTGCAAAGCGTTCCAAAGACATTTCACCTTAATAGCACCGGTTTCTAATGCCAATGCCTGAGTGACTGCAACGGGTAACGTTTGATTAACTCCTGTTTTGATCAATGGCACTTGTAAAATGTAATGCGATTTTTTCCATGCCCCTGCAGCGTTAATCAAGGAGGCGACAAGTTCTAAACCGTTGACCCCCATGGCAGTATTTTGGCCTGATTTTGGATCATCTGAAAAACCATATTTTTGTACAGTTTTAACTGTAACGCCGAGTTTTGCATCAACTTTAGCACCTAATTCTGTCGTTCTACCGTTATAGCACAGTATAAATCTTGATATTACATGATCCTCTTTATCTTGGATGCGATCCTCAAGTAAGGAAATGAGATGGGTTAATTGGGCTTCCATCCAAGGTAAATCACCAGGACTTTGTAAACTAGCTGTTCCAGCTATTGCAATGGTAATTTTAACTAATTTATCTTTGGCAATCGTCCTAAGCACGTCAAGCTCGAGTGCTTTAAAATCATACGATGATATTTTATGGTTAGGCACGGTTTTACCAGCAACCACAAGAGGTCCAGTATCGATATTCGAAGCAACGCCAACACCTAACTCTATCTTAGCACTAAAAACCCTTTTAAGGGTGATGTCAGCGTAATCTTTTAGCGAAAGATCGGTGCTGTAACGTACGCAGTCTGAGATATAAGCAGAAAGATTTGCATGAGTGTTTGCATAGGTATCAACAACATTTTGACCAGTTCCTTCATGAATTCCTTTAACATAAATTCTTGCATTTTTATCATAGGCGAAAAAAGTTCGCCACGTCCCACCTGCACTCGCCTCAGCCGTAAGGCTACAACTGATGCCCAGGGCAGCATATTGTAATGCCTCTGCCGAACTCCAATTTTGAGAGCTTAAATATTTAGTATAGTCTTTGATGGCAGCCACATTCAGGGGCGACCAAGCTACTTCAACCCCACCTTTCAGCATCCACTCCCACGCCACGCCTTGCATACAGCCCGCCACAACCAACGCATTGTAGCTATCAGCATTACCCGCTGGCTTTCGCGATATTCCATCTTGATGATTAACTCCGTGTTCGATATCAGAACATGCTTTATCGACAGCTCCACATAGCTCTGGAGCATAGGCGCCCCCCTCTAAATTATTCGTTGTATAGGTAATAGCTGGAACAGCTGGAACAGCTGGAACACCTTCAGCACCTTCAACACCTGGAATATTAAATTCAATCAGCGAGAGGCAATCCAAAATAGCTTGGGTTGAACTCAAATCCTCTACTCTCAGTCCATTTAGCCCTGCGGTGATTAGGTCCGCATCGAAAAAAGCCTGCTCATTCTGCTCATTCGTTCCATAGCGCAGATTTAGACCAGTTAGGTTTTGGTTGATTTTTGCGATGAGTTGTTGTCTTATAAAATCAGTCTCTGGTAATTGCCACCCCTGATTGTTTCCATTGATGACTTCCGTATAGGCAAACATATTTTTACTGCCTCTTAATAAATTTCCCGAGACCTTGACGGAACCGGAAAAACCCAATGCAGCGGCGGGGGGGCAGAACAGGGCAATCAGGTTGACTTTAATGTCTACCCCCCCCCCTTTCAGAAGGATCAGGTTCGCATAGTTCGCTTGCCCTTTATAATCAAGGCCAGCCTTATTAAACACATTAAATAAGTCCCCTTTTGTAATGAAACGCGCCTCTTCCTGTTGCGTAAGAATTCCATCTACTCTTGGTCTTTCTTGATCTCCAAGATTATCTTTATAGGCATCGTAGATTTTGTTTTTTGTTCCAGTAGCTGGCATGACTTTAGCTAGCCCACGCCCTTTTGAATCTTTCAAAAGACCCACACTGACTTTGTCCACACCTTCAATTCTGGATTCAAGTTTGCGCAGAAGGGCATCCATTTCCATTCTGGTTTTGGAGGGCGATGAACTCAGCCTTCCTATGGCCGTCTTAATATCAATCGCCTTGCTAAAGTCACTTTTTTTGTCGCTTATTGCATTATAGAAATCCTCGTAAGCATCATCGTCGCTAGACGTGCCAAGTAATTCGATTAGCTTAGTACGCAGACTTACCTTCTTGGTTTCTGAACTGGTGTGTTCTATGCACTTCTGGAATCCGGCTTCAATTTCTTGTTTGAATATCTGACTGAGTGGCATGACAGACTCCTCGTTGATTTAATGTTGTTACGCATTGACTTGGGGCTGGAGTGTCAAAGCAAGCTTTGACGCTCCATTCCCCAACATTAATGACAATTCTGTGCGCAGCATCAGTGAATGATACCATGATTGCAGAATGGACGAAATGATGGCAAGGCTTGGCGTGGTTCAAATCAGGGTAACAGTTTCTGCCGGGACTAGGTTGAAATTAAAAGTCTGGGTGGTGTTGAAGCCAGTGGGTTCATCCGGGATACTCGCAGCCCCTAAACTTCCCTTGGATTTCGATTCCGATGACATCATCTTCTTCACTCTCCGTGGCGGCCAACCTTCCTTTCGAAACCCGCAAGCAATTCGCCATTCATGCCTTGGCGGGGAGCGAACCGGTTTCCCGCGTCGCCGAACGGGAGGGCGTCAGCCGGAAGTTCATCTACCGTCAGAAGCACACAGCCGAAGCCGCGCTGGACCAGGCGTTTTCCCCGCCCGGCGAATCGCCGGACGTGCTTTTCAATCTCCAGGTGACCGATGCATGGCTTAACCAGCCGATACTGGCCTTGGTTTTGGTCTGCCACGGTTCATCACGCGGGGTTGTGCGGTTATTTGAAGACCTGTCCGGCACGCCCATCAGCGTGGCGACCGTTCACAACCGGTTGGCGGCAGCGGCCGGTCCTGACCGGCCTTGATGCGGATTCCACCCATTGCTACCTCTTGGCCGAGGCGGAACACCGTGACGGCGACACATTCCACATCCAGCAACAGTGCGAGGGCCTAGCCAACCGGCTGGCACAAGGGTCGGCCACCCGTCGGCAACGGGCCGATATCATGCGGCGGAATCCGTTCATTGTTCGGCCCTACGAGGGCTACCAGACACGTTTAACATCGTATTCATTAAATGCAGTATCCGAACTCAATAGCGTCATATCTTCAACCATGGCTTGAGCGATTAACAAACGGTCAAAAGGGTCGCGATGATGAAAAGGTAAAGCCATCGTCTGCACGATATGACCCAATCCAATCGGTAACAATTCAATCTGATTGCGC
>Ga0268283_1000367_pt1 | contig 33533 bp, 36 predicted proteins | sample saktaG_13_FD_190140 | JGI IMG/M metagenome (GOLD analysis project Ga0268283, IMG submission 190140) | Saline water microbial communities from Sakinaw Lake, British Columbia, Canada - sak_2013_06_06_36m | ecosystem: Environmental > Aquatic > Non-marine Saline and Alkaline > Saline ... | reverse complement strand
CTCAAAAAACTCATTAAACTGCACCAAGGGTTGGCTTTAAAAAGGAAAGTAAAATTGATAGATGAGCAGTTAGATAACTATAATAAAAGATGATATTTCAGCCTCTATTTTTTTTCATTACGCCTTAATTTCAGTGCACTCACTAGTAGTAATAATCCTATTACGAATATTGAAGTGATCGATCTGAATGCAGGTAATCATAGTTTGACGAATCTTTCTATAGCGGATGTTATCGATATGACGTCACCTAATTCTTCGGGAGTACATACACTGACGATCGTCGGAGATAATGCTTTCGACCATGTTAATATTCCAACAGCATCAGGAACTTACCATTCAGCTGCTGTGAGTACAGAAGCTGGTTTTGATGTTTATACATATACAAGTACAACTACTGATCCTACCGTTGTACTTAAGGTAGAGCAGGTGATTGATCATCCTATCGCTTAAAAACATGCTATCATAAGAGCATGAAAAAGACGCTCACCCTTTTCTTCTTCTTGGCGGCGGTTGCCGCCATCCTCTTTAGTTCTCCCGAATTCAGTATTGCCAAAGCATTTTTAGACAAAATCGAAAAAGAGTACGGAACGTTTGCCAAGCGGCGGGCGCTTTTACTTGTGCAGATGATGAATGAGGCCAAAGATTTGAGTGAGATGGAGAAGCTCGAAAAGGTGAACGATTTTTTCAATCAAACTCCCTATGCTTCGGATAAAGTGACATGGGGAGAGAGTGATTACTGGGCGACGCGGCTGGAGTTTATCGGCAAAGACAGGGGAGACTGTGAAGACTTTGTCATTGCCAAATATTTTACCCTAAAAGAGCTCGGAGTTCCGACGTCGAAGCTTTTTATGACGTATGCGAAGTCACTGCGGTATAAAACGGCACATCTGGTATTAACGTACTACGAAACGCCGCGATCGGTACCTTTGGTGCTCGATAACTACAATTTCAAAATACTTCCTGCAAGCGTGCGAGACGATCTTGTTCCGATTTACAGTTTTAGCGGAGATGAGCTCTTTAATGCCAAACAGGCGCAAATCGGGAAAATAGTTCCTGCGGCGACACGGCAAACACGGCCGTGGGATGAGCTGATTATTACACGACAAAAGGATTAGAGATGAGTTTATTTAAACAAATGGCGATTATGTTGAGCCTCTTTTTAGGGGTGATATTGGCTTTGGTGATGGTGCTTAACTTCAAAAGCGCGACCGAATTTGTCCAAAATCAGCTGTACACCGATGCGAAAAATACGGCGCACTCTCTAGGGCTATCCATCTCAAAAGTAGCTGATCCGAGTGATGTTTCCAGTATGGAGACAATGATCAACGCGATTTTTGACAGCGGATATTATGAGCGGATCCGCCTTGTCGATATCGAGGGGAAAGTGATCTATGACCGTGAAAACGATGTCCGTGTACATGATGTTCCGCAGTGGTTTATCCAGCAGGTGGCTATTCGTAATGTAACCGTTAAAAGTGATATTATGATCGGATGGAATCGCTTCGGCTCCCTCGAAGTGAGCGGCCATACGGGACACGCCTACCGACAATTGTACATTACGTTTATGGATCTCGTCAAAACCTTTTTAGTTGTGGGAAGCATGGTCCTTGCTTTGTTGTATTTACTGCTGTCGCTGAGTCTCAAATCACTTGTTCGGATACGCAATCAGGCTCGCGCCATTATCGACAATGAGTTTATCATCGAGAAAAAAATCCCCTTTACAACCGAATTTCGCTCTGTGACGGTTGCGATGAATGCGATGGTAGCCAAAGTCAAAGATATTTTTGATCGGGAAAACGAGACACTTCGCCGTTATCAGGAACTTCTTTATAAAGATCCTGAGACGAAGCTCTACAACCGCCGGTATCTTGCGGCGAAACTGCCTGATTATCTGCAGTCGCACACCTCATTGTCCAGTGGTGTGTACGCAATATTCAGTTTTGATGAAATTGAGCGTTTAAAGCGGGAATTAGGGTATCAACAAGATTGTTTTCTGATGAAAGAGTTTGCGAATGAACTGATTGCCCAGATGGGAGTTTTTCATCATACGCTGATCATACGGCTCAATGAGTCTGATTTTTTTGTGGTCATTCCTGAGAGCGAGGTCTATGTCATACATCCTTTGCTCGACAATGTGATGAACGTAATCCACCACAAAATGGAGGAGATTGATTCGATTCTATCGTATGTTGTTTTGGGATGCGGCATAGGAACTTACAGTGAACGAGATACCCTTAAATCGCTTTTCTCGCGTGCTGATCATATCGTCATTGAAGCAAAACAAAAAGGGAGTTTTACGGTCGAAGTGTGTCAGAAAGAGGATGAATCCTTGATTTTAGGGCGCGAAGAGTGGAGAACGGAGCTGCTTCGCAGTTTGGAAGAATCACGAATCCTTTTGGCAGTTCAAAATGTGGAAGAAGAGAAATCTGCTGCTTCGAACGTTCTTCATCAAGAGGTTTTTTTACGGTTATTGGATCATGAAGGGAATATTCAAACGGCAGGCTATTTTATTCCCATAGCGACAAGTCTAGGGCTGATCGATATGCTGGACCGCTATATGATCAATGAAGTCTTGAAATATATCAAAAAATACCAGTGCACCACCCCTTTTGCCCTCAATCTTAGCAGTGACTTTGTCAAAAAATATACAAACATACAATGGCTCAAAGAAACATTGAAAATATTCCGGAATCAAAGTGATTTGGTTTTGTGGTTTGAAGTGAGTAACACGACGGCATTGCATGAGCTCGAAGCGGTATCGGCTATCAGCACGATGGTAAAATCCTTCGGTTATCGTTTTGGAATTGATCATTTCACCATTCCCGAAGAAGGCGCTCACTATCTTCAGAAGATTCGTCCCGATTATGTGAAATCCAATGCAGAATATCTGTGCGATATGATGATAGATCAGGAAAGTGGAAATGTTCGTGAGAGTTTAAATAATTTAACAAAGAGCCTAGGGATTTCAATTGTTGCCATAATGATTGAAAATTCAGAACAAATGGAAGCTCTCAAAAATCTCGGAATAACAAAATTTCAAGGCTCATTTGTAGCACCTGTAGTGATGCTAAAGTAAGAATTACTTTTTTTTGCGGGTGAGTACTAATGCGAAAACGACTACAATCGCCAGCAGTATAAAAATATTTCCTTGTTCGTCCATAGTGTGCTCCAAATGTAATTATTTTTTATTATACCGTACCTCGTCCGTCATTCTCAACTTCTCCGTCATTCCCGACTCGATCGGGAATGACGTGAGATATGATACACTTCCGCTATGAAAACACAACCTCCTAAAACTTTTCGATTTCTTCCCACAACTCGCGCCGAAATGGATGAACGAGGATGGGATCAATGCGATGTCATTCTCATTAATGGCGATGCGTATATTGATTCCCCTTTTATCGGCATAGCTGCGGTAGGACGGATTTTAGAGCGTGAGGGGTATCGTGTTGGTATCATCGGACAGCCGGATATTGACAGCGATGTCGATATTAAGCGTCTAGGAGAGCCGAGACTCTTTTGGGGAGTAAGCGGCGGAAGCGTGGACTCGATGGTTTCCAATTACACCGCAACCAGAAAATTTCGCAACAGCGATGATTACACCCCCGGTGGTGTAAACAACAAACGCCCCGATCGTGCAGTGCTTGTTTATACCAATCTTATCCGTCAGTATTTTAAAAATACGGTTCCCATAGTCCTTGGCGGTATTGAAGCGAGTTTGCGCCGTGTGAGCCATTATGACTACTGGACGAACAAACTTCGTAAACCCATCCTCTTTGATGCCAAAGCTGATTTTTTGATTTATGGAATGGGGGAGGGGGCTATTATCGCTTTGCCCAAAGCTTTTGAAGAGGGAACTTCACCTTACGATATTCGAGGTGTCTGCTATATTTCCAAAGAGCCACGCGAGGGGTATTTGACTTTGCCATCGCACAAAGAGTGTTTGGAAGACAAAGAAAAATACATCGACCTTTTTGATGCATTTTACGATCACAATGACCCTATCAGTGCTTTGGGTCTGTGTCAGGAAGTGGATGGACGTTACAGCATCCAAAACCCTCCTGCCGATTATCTCGATGAGAACGAAATGGATGCCGTTTCGGCATTGCCCTTTACCCGTGAGCTTCACCCCTATCACCGTCCGCAAGGTGAAGTAAAATGCCTAGAGACGATCAAATTTTCCATTATGACCCATCAGGGGTGTTGGGGAGAGTGTAATTTCTGTGCCATCGGTGTTCATCAAGGACGCACCATCCGTACCCGAAGCGAAGAATCAATACTTGCCGAAGCAACACAGTTTACTGAGTATAAAGATTTCAAAGGAATCATCAGCGACGTAGGGGGACCTACAGCAAATATGTACGGATATGAATGCAATAAAAAGCTCAAACATGGGACATGCGATTATCAGCGGTGTGTGGATGATACTCATTTGTGTAAATCGATGAAAGTCGATCATACCCGCATTATCAATCTTTTGCGTCGTTTGCGCGAAGTGCGGGGAGTTAAAAAAGCGTTTGTCGCTTCGGGTGTCCGATATGATCTCATCACTGAAGATAAACCCCAAGGGTATGAGTATCTCAAGGAGATGGTGCGTCATCACATCTCTGGGCAGATGAAAGTGGCACCTGAGCATACTTCAGATCACGTTCTCCATCTGATGAACAAACCCGGAAAACAGACTCTTGTCGATTTCAAAAAACTCTACGATAAGCTCAACAAAGAAGAGGGAAAAAAGCAGTTTTTGACTTATTATCTCATCGCCGCTCATCCGGGGTGTACCGAAAAAGATATGCACGACTTAAAGCGTTTTACTACAGATGAATTAAAGATGAATCCAGAACAAGCGCAGGTCTTTACCCCGACCCCTGGAACGTACTCGGCGGTGATGTATTACACCGAAATGGATCCAAAAACAAGAGAAAAAATCTTTGTTGAAAAAGATACAGCACGCAAAGAGAAGCAAAAACGAATTGTTGTCCAAAAAGAGTGCTTTAAAAGCGGATTTGCAAGCTAGAAAATAGGGGAACATTTTCCACCTCTTACCTCTCTTTTAGTTTGAATCCTCTACAATAACTTTTTAAATCTTTTAACAATGGAATACTTTTTGCGTATCGATAAATTTTTGAATGCAGTCAACCTAACCAAACGCAGAGCCGTAGCTCAAGATATGATCAATGAAGATGTTGTTTTGGTGAACAACAAGGTGGTGAAGCCCTCTAAAAATGTTGCCATAGGTGATATTATTACTCTCATTTATCTCGACCATGAGCAGCGATTTGAAGTCCTATTGCTCCCTACTATCAAGTCAACTCCAAAATCTCAGCAACATTTATACGTAAAGGCGATTGTATGAATCCAACCGTACATGATTTTGAAGAGTTGTTTGAACACCGTATGAGTGATGAACAAATGCGAGAGTTTTTAATGACATTGAGACTCGATGGCTCAACTCCCGTATCGGTTATTTCCGATGCTGCCCAAGTGATGCGTGCTCATGCAATAGCTTTAAAAGTAGCTCCCTCTCTTCAATCCAAGCTTATTGATATTGTAGGAACCGGTGGCGATAAAAGTGGAAGTTTCAATGTCTCCTCAACCGTTTCAATCCTTTTGGCGGCATCAGGTGCGTATGTTGCCAAGCATGGAAATCGTTCCATTACCTCCAAATCCGGAAGTGCAGATGTGTTGGAGTATCTGGGGATAAAACTTGATTTGGATTTGGATAAAAATGCCCGATTGCTCGAAGAGACCGGATTTGCTTTTTTGTTTGCTCAATACCACCATCCTGCAATGAAGTTTATTATGCCTATCCGTCGAAGTATCCCTGAAAAAACTCTCTTTAATATTTTGGGTCCTTTGACAAATCCGGTGGGGCTTTCCAAAATACTTTTAGGGGTATTTGATGAAGTTTTTGTCTCTAAAATGGCACAAGCGGCTCAAAACATGGGGATGTCATCAGCGATTGTTGTGAGTTCACGCGAAAAGATGGACGAGATTAGTATTAGCGATATTACCTATGCGGCGCGATTGCATAATAATACGATTGATTATTTTGAGATTGACCCCGAAGCTGTAGGGATTAAAAAAGTCCCCTTTGACGCGATTTTGGGTGGAGATGCGGTAGCGAATGCAACGATTTTTAGAGATATTTTAAATAATCGTTCTACAGATGCCCAACGTGATATTGTCCTTATTAATGCTGGGTATGCACTCATCGCAGAGGGTAGAGCGCGTGATATACAAGAGGGGTTGGAGATAGCGCGTGATACCCTTCTTAGCGGTAAAGCTTCTGCCAAATTAGCGCAAATTATTTCGGTATCCTCGAAGTTATGATGCAATTAATGCTTCAAGAACTCCCGAAACTTTGTGAGACAGTACTACAGACTCTTCCTCGTGGAGGAGTTGTAATCCTCCAAGGAGATTTGGCAAGCGGTAAAACAACTTTTACTCAAAGCTTTGCCTCTTTTTTGGGATTGGAAGATGCCGTCACTTCCCCCACGTTTTCCCTTCAGCAGAAATATGGTGAGCGACTCTATCACTATGATTTGTACAACTATGGATTTGATAAATTTTTATCTTTGGGAATGATGGAAGAACTGGACCGTGAGGGGTATCATCTCATAGAGTGGGGAGATGAGAAGCTCTTAGAGTGGCTCAAGAGAGCGGGAATGGAGTGTATGGTGATAGAAATTACGAAATGCGATAATGATATGCGATGCTATGAGGTGTACAATGGATAAAAATAACCATACATTAAAAATTGAAAATTTAGTTAAAACAATTAAAAAACATGAAATTGTTCGAGGTATTAGTATGCAACTTCGCACAGGTGAAGTAGTAGGGTTATTGGGACCCAATGGAGCAGGAAAAACAACTACCTTTTATATGATTTGCGGTTTAGTCGAGGCTTCATCGGGGCATGTGTATATTGATGGAGAAGATGTCTCTGCTTTGCCGTTGCATAAACGGTCTCAGATGGGGATTGGCTATTTGCCGCAAGAGGCATCGATTTTTAAAGATTTGAGTGTTGAAGAGAACCTTATCATTGCAGCAGAAGCAGGTAATCTCTCTAAAGAGTTGCGAGAACAGCGAATAGAAGAGCTGCTTGAGATGTTTAATATTGAGCCCATTCGCAGTCGCCGAGGGATTAACCTCAGTGGCGGAGAGAGACGACGTGTTGAGATTGCCAGAGCATTGGTGAATAAACCCCGTTTTTTGCTTCTCGATGAGCCTTTTGCCGGGGTTGATCCTATTGCGGTAATGGATATTCAAAATGTTATTTCACAATTGGTTGAATACGGCATCGGAGTACTGATAACCGATCATAATGTACGTGAAACACTGGCAGTATGCGATCGTGCGTACGTTATCAAAAGCGGAGAGCTTCTTGCCTTTGGAACGAGCGACGAGATCGCACACAATCCTGATGTGCGAGAACACTATCTGGGCGAATCGTTTAAACTCTAAATCATGGCAGCCTTAAAGCTTCGAACATCGGTTGAGGTTAAAAATAAACTCTCCAATACTTTGCGCAACTGGCTCCCGATTCTCCACTCAAGTCTAAGCGATTTGGGTGAAGCGATGGCTCCATTCGTAGAGGGAAATCCTCTTCTTGAGATTAAATCAGGGTATGAAGAATCTTTCGAGGTGAAAATACCGCGTAAGATTCAATACGGCTATGTCCAAAATTCCCACTCAGAAGCGATAGAAGCGCTTACCGTGCAACACAAAAGTTTATATGATGTTCTGGATGAACAATGTGAAGCGCCACTTTTTCCCACACCTCTTTCACAAGCCGTTGCACACCATGTCTGTGAAAATCTTGATGAGGGGGGCTATTATGAGGGAGATGACGAAGCCTTTTGTCTCTCGATGGGGATAAGTTTCGAGCAGTTTGAACAAATACGAAAGCGTTTTCGGTATATTGAACCTGTAGGAATCGGTGCACGAAATTTACGAGAATCATTTTTATTTCAACTCGACAACACATCAATCAGGGATAGTGTTTATACGTTGGCAACCGAAATGATAGAAAACCTGGAAAATCTAAATCGTTATCACAAAGAAGAGTCCTTTCATGAGGCGATGAGAGTTATTGGAAGTTTTAAAAATCCTCCCGCCATTGATTTTTTGGAAAACTCTCTTCAAATTATTCCTGATTTGATGATTTTTAATGATCCCGATGAGGGGATAGAGGTTAGGCTAAACGATACCTATTACCCCAGTATCACTATTGATACCTCGTATGGTATTGAACATGGTTTTATCACACAAAAGTTCAAAGAGGCGAAAAGTTTGGTGGATGCTTTGGAGATGCGTAAGGCAACCCTCTATAAAGTAGGGCTGATGATTGTCGAATATCAGTATAATTTTTTTACGGGCGGTGCCATTAAGCCCCTTACTCTCAAAATGCTAGCCGATGAGTTTGGGCATAATCCTTCAACAATTTCACGTGCCATAGCGAACAAATACATTGCGTGTGATCGAGGTATCTATGCGATGAAAGAGTTCTTTACCACGGCAATCGATGAAGATGTCTCTAATGCCGCCATCAAAGAGTATGTCGCTGAATTGGTCAAAAACGAATCGCATAAAAAACCGCTGAGTGATATGAAATTGCTCGAGATGGTTCAAACCAAATTTAATATCACCATGGTCCGTCGAACCATTGCTAAATATCGTTCGCAAGCCAATATCGCAGGGTCAAGTGAGCGTAAAAAACTCTATGTGTTAGGGCGATGACTTCTTTAAAAGGGCGTTTAGACGCAGAGGTGGCACGCCGAAACTGTTCAGCAGAGATATGTGAGGAAAAACCCGATCCCTTGATGATTGCGCGCAGGTTTGGGGATGAATGTAATGCCCTTACCTGTGCTTTGTTCGCATACGGAAACGTACGTGCCATTGTCGGTTTTTTACGATCATTGGATGACGGGCTCATTGATTTGGAGGAAGAGGCTATCCTGAGGGCAGTTGAGGGAAAATACTACCGTTTTCAAAACAGTGAAGATATAGCCCAATGGTTCATCACCCTAAGGCGTTTAAAGCTTACGGGAGGAGTGGAAAAGGCATTTCGAGTGGGATATGAAAAAGGGGGAGTATTAGAGGGATTAGATTCACTCATTGAGACACTGTATGCTCTGAATCCCTACCGCTCCAAAGGATATACTTTTCTCATCGGAAAACCGACAAAGCAGAGTTCTTCTCCCTCAGCTATGAAACGTATCTTGATGTATCTGCGTTGGATGGTACGTTGTGATGCGTTGGACATGGGGCTATGGAGCGTTATAACACCCTCTGAACTCATTATGCCGCTTGATACCCATACGTTTAATGTCTCTAGTAAATTGGGATTATTGAAGAGAAAACAGTGTGATCTCAAAGCAGCACTAGAGCTGACCGAGAATTTGCGTTGCTTCGATCCTCTGGATCCTATAAAGTATGATTTTGCACTTTATAGGCTTGGTCAAGAGGGGATTATTTAGGGAAGATGGCTTGGACTTCCGATGTAAAATCCTTGTACATAGTCAATATCTAACTTTTGAAGAGTTATGAAGATTTCATCATTTTCAACATTTTCAGCAATAGACTTTGCTCCAATGGTTTTAGCAAAGAGGGCTATGGTTTGTACAACTTCTAAATATTTTTGATTGTGGTTGACTTTGTTAATCAGTCTGCCATCAATTTTCAGATAGTCAATGTCTAAATAAATAATTTTTTCTAAACTAGAGTAGCCTGCACCAAAATTATCAATGGAAATTTTTGCTCCCAACCGTTTCATACTTGTAATAAAGAGTGATACAGGAAGATAGTGATGATAAATATCCTCTTCACAGAGTTCAAAAACAATTTTATGAGCAGTATCGGTGGTCACAATCATCTCTTCGATGTAGCGGAGTGTATGACTGTTCATAATATCAAGAGCACATAAATGGACAGAGAAATTTTCATCACGACCCGAAAATGCATCGCATGCTTGACGAATAATTTCACGTGAAATCTCAGGATAAAGGGCTGTTTTTTTAGCAATAGTTAAAAAATTCAAAGGGGGGATAAGTGTTGCATCTTTATCGATTAATCGTGTGAGTGTTTCATAGCTCATAATCTTTCCTGATTGAGTCGAGACAATGGGCTGGTAATAGCAGATAATCCGTCCATCATAGTACGCTTCTCGAATAGAGGATGCCGTAGTAAGGTTTTGATGTTGATGCTTTTCAAGTTGAGTGTCTTCTTGAAAAATTAAAAAATCTTCTCCCCTTTCCGTAGCATTGTTAAGTGCTTCATCGGCATGTGCCAAGGAGAGGTGCTCGCTTGCATCAATCCCTAGCCGGGCTGCTACAACAAGTTTTTCATTCGATACATTAAATATGTTTTCATGAAGGAGATGGAGTAAAAATTCAGCAAAACTGGATAAATCATCCGTATTTTTATCAGAATCAAGGAGCAAGGCAAATTCATCACGTCCCAGTCTATATACATTAAATCCCTGTTTGCTAAGGAGGAGTGAAACTTGTTGACGTAGGGAATCTGTGATCGAAGCACCAAAAAAATGGTTTAGTTCTTGCAAATTTTTGAGATGGATAATAATAAGAGCATGATAGGTATGACGATCCATATCAAACGCGAGACGATGTCTGTTTGGGAGATGGGTGAGGGGATCAACAAATCCTTCATCAATAAGTTCTTTTGTTTTTTCTTCTAATCGCTCATGCAAAATTTCGGTAGTTTCGTTAAGTTTTTCGGTGGTTGATTCAACCTCTTCACTTAATTGCTCTGCGGTGGTGGAGAGGACATTGCGGTAAACAATTAGAAAAGGGAGAATACCAGCAAAAAGGAGAAGTGATTTTGCAATGGTATCAAAAATTGCCATTTGAGATATTTTTTGAAGTGAAATGGGCTCGGTAACGGCGATAGTCAGATAGTGGATACCTGATGGTGTAGTGCTGGGGAGATAGAGAGCATGAGAGCCTTGAAGTGTATCAAGTTGAAAATAAGGCTGATTATTTTTGAGAATTTTAGTGAGTTGTGCATGATCCTCGCTCACAGGGTCCAACGGTTGAATAAGTGTTTGATTGGAAGAAGCGTATGCATTGCTCATTCCATAACGCAATGTATTGTTTGCGTCTACAAATACACTGTAAAGCCGTCCCATGGCATGAGTGTGAGCCAATGACGTCATATTTTCTATCATGGTTGCCCTCTCCACAGGTGTCACTTGACCTCCTAATAAGTGATCATAATAACTGTTTCCAGCTATAACGGAGGCAGATGCTGCTGCTTCTTGCAAATCATTTTTGATCGTTTGTAAATGAGTAGTTTGGGCACCATAATACTCACGGATTCCCATACCAATAACGACAGCAAAAAAGAGTAAAAGGGCGCTAAAAAATTTCTTACTATTAACTCTCATATGATTCTCCCTACCTTATAGATTAATAATTGTCAGTATAACATTTTTATTAACAATAATGGATAACTTAATATTTATGGAGCAGTGGTAAAAATTAATATGTGGTACAATCACGCCATTAATTAGGAGCCTAATTGGAATGAAAAAAATTTTAATCGTGAGTGATGGGGTTGTCGGTCACCATTTTATTGAACGTGTCATTGGTACGCATACCACTGAAAATGTTTATTATGTCATACACACCAAAGCAGATGAGACGTATGATGGTTACAATCAGTCTCGTTTTAAATTTTTTAATTTCGATCCAACAAGTTATTATAAAATAGCCACTATTTTAAAGATGGATTTCACCCAAGCTATTTTGGCAATGGAAAATCAGCTTGAACTTGAACAAACGATCAAAAATATACGCTTGTTAAAACCAAATATACGTATTGTTGCGTTAGATTTATGGAATTCAAGCAGTCCTGAAGATGGTATTGAGTGGATCAATATGCGTCAAATTTTAGCTCTTAATCTTATCGATCATCTTCCCAACATCCCTGTTCTCGCTCAGAATATCGGATTGGGAAATGGTGAAATCATGGAAGTATTGGTCCCTTTTGGGAGCTCCTTTGTTTATCGTCATATCGGTTCAATCGAACAGAATAATTGGAAAATCGCAGCAATTTATCGAAATCGTCAGTTGATTTTACCCTCAGATCAAAAGATGATTCAGCCCAATGATATATTGGTCTTAGTAGGTGAACCCAATGTCCTCAAATCGGTATATCGTGCTATCAAGCGTGAGCTTGGGCAGTTTCCGGCTCCCTTTGGCAGTAAACTTTACCTTTATATTGATATGGCGTATGAAAAACCAAAAACAATGTTTGAATTGGTACGCCGAAGTATTTATATCCAACGTAAATTAAAAAAACCACTCTTAATTAAGATTGTCAATCCTGGAAATATTGATAATTTACAGCAGATAAAAGCACATGCGATTGATGGTGTGGAAATCGAAATTGTGTATGACTCTTCGGTTGATGAAGATATGTTTTTGTCTGATATTAAAAAACATCATATCGGCTTATTTCTTGTTTCTCAAACAATGTTCGCACGTCGCTCTATACGTAAAAAGCTTTATCACGGAAATGTTCCGGTTTTAAAACTTGCCAATAGGTCGTTTTCAACACTCAAACAATCACTTGTTATTTTAGGGGAAGAAAACCATGTTGAGCATATTTCAACGACGGTATTTGATGTTGCCTCACAGCTTGGATTTAATTTGGAATTGATTGATTATGCGGTTGAGGAGAGAGCCAATGTTACGCAGGCAATTGAGCATTTTAATAATCTTTCCACTATTTTTTCAAAGTCAATTAATGTGGTTAAAACCGATGAAAACCCCATCCGTTTTTTGCAAGATTATGATAATTTCTTACAATGTCTTCCGTTTACCGATAAGATGTTTGAAAATCCGCTGAAGCGTTTTTTTGCAACGGATCCTGAAGTTTTGTATACGAAACTCGATGACTATCATCAGCTTTTTATCCCGACACAAATATAATTTAAGCCCATTTAAAGTATCATAGTAAAACTTTCATACTTTATTTTAGTAGGCTTTTTATGATAATTAATATTTCTCTTAACCGGATCATAGATGATTCGTATCCTATTTACATCGGTCCCCTTGAAGAGATTGAATTTAATGGCAAAGTAGCCATTCTAACCAATCCAAAAGTAGCAGGATTGCATCTGCACACACTCTTGTCAAAGTTAAGTGCAAAAGAAGTTTTTATTATCACTATCCCCGATGGAGAGCAGTATAAAAATCTTGAGACCATTGAGTTTATTTTGGATCGGATGTTTGACCACAAGCTGAATCGAAAATCCTTGCTTGTCGCTTTTGGGGGTGGTGTGATTGGTGATATGGGAGGATTTGCGTCAAGTCTTTACAATCGCGGTATCGATTTTATCCAAATCCCCACCACATTGCTTTCCCAAGTGGATGCGAGTGTCGGGGGCAAGACGGGAGTTAATAACCGATTTGGTAAAAATCTTATCGGTGCGTTTCATCAACCCAAAGCCGTCCATATCGATCCTGCATTTTTACACACACTTCCATCTCGTGAGTTTGGAGCAGGGGTGGCAGAGCTCGTAAAAATGGCGGTAACTTTTAACCAAGAGTTTTTTCAATGGCTTGAAAATAATGACTTGCGTGAGGGTGATAATTTATTAAGTGCAATTTCAAAAGCAGTTGAGACCAAAGCCCGTGTCGTCGAAGCCGATGAAAAAGAACAAGGGCTTCGAGCAGCTCTTAATTACGGACATACTTTTGGACATGTAATTGAAAACGAAACCCGTTATGAAACCTATTTGCATGGTGAGAGTGTGGCAATCGGTATGATGATGGCCAATAATCTTGCATGTGAGCTAGGACTTATGAGTATCGAGGAGATGTTGCGAGTTCGTGCACTCTTAGAGCGGTATGGCTTACCGCTTTCGTATGAGATTGCGGATGTTGAAAAATTTTACCAAGCATTTTTCTTGGATAAAAAAAGTGCAGACAGTGCTATCACCTTTATTTTACCTCGCTCTATCGGCGGTGTTGAGATAACGGATGGTATTGATGCGAATGTAGTAAAATCTATTTTAAGACGATTCCAAAAATGACTTTTATCCCTTTTTTTAGACGCAGTCTCTTTCTTCTATTTTTCTTCACAATTTTATGGGGTGGGGTATCTGTTGCCAGTAGTGAGACCAATATCAGTGCTCAGAGTCAAGAGAGTGTCGATAGCAAAAAAAATGAGTTAGAAAAACTCCAAAAAACACTTTCGAAAGAGAATAGTATTTGGATCAAAAGTTATGATTCCTACAGTGCCTATCGAGCGGCGCGTAAGAGTCTGCGTGAAGTTAAATGGCGTATAAATGAGTTGCAAGACTCCCGTTCAACGAGTGAGCACAAGCTCGAGCTAGAAGCGCTTCAGGCAAAAGAGAGAATTTTGACCGATCAGGTTGATTTGTTACAAGCGCAGGGGACATCCCCTTTTATCGCGTTGCTAAAACCTGATGAAGCCGGCGTGTTGCCAAGCGTGACCAATCCTTTTCAAATTGTCATGGGGCTCTCGTATGTCAAGCGTCTCAATAGCCAATTTAGAGATTATACGGTTCGTGCTGAAGATTTACAAGACATTATTGCCAATCTTGAGCGACAGGTCCAATTAAACAAAGAACTTACGGACTTGGAGCCAAAAGAGAAAAAATATTGGACAGATTGGGAAAATACTCTCTTAAGAGTTGAGAAGTTTAAACTGGCACTCGATACGTTAAATACTACGACAAAAGTATATGAAAAACGGATTGAATCAACAGAAGCCAAAATTAACAAAGAGATTAAAGATCAGCTTTACAAGCTTTTTACCCTCTTTGTTGTGATCGTTATTTTATTGCTAATCTCTTTTTTGATCAAGCGCGCTGCTAAGCACTATGTTGTGGACAATGAACGTTTTTATATGGTCAATAAAATCGTGACCCTTATTAGTGTAACGTTAATTGCTATAGTTGTCATTTTTAGTTATATTGATAATGTTGGCTATTTTGCAACGGTTCTTGGTTTTGTGTCAGCAGGTCTTGCCATCGCGATGCGTGATTGGTTTATGTCCCTTTTTGGATGGGTTGTTATTTTCGTGGGGGGGTCGATTCACGTGGGGGATCGTGTCCGATTTGTCAAAGAGGGGATGGAATATGTGGGAGATGTTCTGGATATTTCGCCGTTGCGTATCACCCTTATGGAAGATGTGACCCTTACGACGATTGAAGTTAATCGCAGAGCAGGGCGCATTATCTTTGTCCCCAATAACTACATTTTTACTTCAATGATTGCTAATTATTCACATGCTTCACTCAAAACGGTATGGGATGGAATCGATGTTATGATTACTTTTGATTCCAATCACAAAAAAGCGGTTCATATTGTCAAAGAAATCTGTCGTAAATACTCCAAAGGCTACACCGACATCACCCGTAAACAGCTCAATAAGTTGCGTGATCGCTACAGTCTCAAAAACAGCAATGTAGAACCTCGCGTCTTTACGTTTATCGAATCCAATGGGATAAAAGTGAGTGCGTGGTATTTGACCAATGCGTATGCGACACTCACCTTACGCAGCACGATTTCAGGGGATATTATTGATGCATTTAATGCAGAATCCGATATTACGATTGCTTATCCGACGCAAACATTTTATACCGCACCTATTCCGCCAAAATCATTGCCTAAAGTAGAGGAAGTATGAAGCCAAAAGTCTATTTCAAAACCTTCGGATGCCGTACAAACCTTTTTGATTCCCAAGTGATGATGAGTGGTTTGAGTGATTATGATGTAACGGAAAATGAAGAGGAAGCCTCAATCGTTGTAGTGAACTCCTGTACCGTAACCAATGGTGCAGATGTGAGTGTGCGCGGTTATATCAATGGAATCGAAAAACAGGGTAAAAAGCTTTTTTTGACCGGTTGTGGAGCGCATACCAAGGGCGAGAGTCTTTTTAGTGCCAATAAAGTCCATGGAGTTTTTGGTCAATCGGAAAAAATGAAAATCAATACGCTCCTCTCTAGTGAAAATCGTTTTTATGAGATTGGTGATTTGAACTATATCGATGATGCAATTGTGGATGAATTTATTGGAAAATCCAGAGCATTTATCAAAATCCAAGAGGGGTGTAATTTTCGTTGTAATTACTGTATTATCCCCTTTGTTCGCGGTGATGCGCGAAGTATGGATGAGGCAAAGATTTTAGAGCAGGTTGCACGTTTGGCGGGCAATGGTTTTGGGGAGTTTGTCCTTACCGGAACCAATGTTGGGAGTTATGGACAGGGCGAGGGGCGTAATATCGCAGCTTTGATGCAAAAAATGTCACTGATTCGCGGCGTTCGCCGTATCCGAGTGGGAAGTTTGGAACCGATACAAATCAATGGAGCGTTTCGGGAGATTTTAGATGAGCCGTGGTTGGAGCGCCATTTGCACGTTGCAATACAGCACAGCTCCAATGAAATGCTTCGGATAATGAACCGCCGTAACCGTTTTGAGAGTGATGTTGAACTCTTTGGAATGCTTAATGCAAAAGGATTTGCATTGGGAACGGATTTTATCGTGGGTCATCCGGGAGAGAGTGATGCCCTATGGGAAGAGGGGATGCGAAATATCAAAGAACTTCATTTAACCCATATTCACCCTTTCACCTATTCTAAGCGTGATGGAACGCCCAGTGCTGCGATGAAAGGTCAAATCAATGGAGCTGTTTCAAGTAAACGTATGGCAGAGTTAAATGCTCTCATCGAATCGAATAATCTTCATTTTCGCCAAAACGTAAAAGTTCCTCTGGACGTTTTAGTAGAGTCAGGAGATAATGGAATTTACAGTGGTTTGGATCAATTCTTTAATAAAATAGTGATTGAAAGCAGCGAAGATTTATCGGGAAATTGGATTACAATTGATAATTATGAGGTAAAAAATGAACATAACTCAGCTCAAGTTTAATCGTAATCAACTTATTTTGTTGGCTTCAGGTGCCATTATCCTCGCTTTGCTCCTCTACGCACTTTTACGGGATGGGAGTGAAGTCGTTTCCCTCGATGAAGCAACCCGCATTGTCGAATCAAACCACGTCGAAAAAGCGGTAATGGATGGAGAGTATCTTTATCTCTTTACTGAAAAGGAAGGTGTTGTAAAGATTTCATCTTCGCAGCTTCCTGCTGAATTAACCTCTCATTTGAAAATTGAAGCTAAAAAATCCAATGGATGGCTTTGGTTTCTAGTTGTAGTCTCTATTATTTTTGGTGCTATTGGTTGGGTGTATAATACACGGCGTATTGATGCCATTGAGCATGAAGAAACCCATCAGCAAGCTCCTGTAAAATCTTTAGATACGGATGTTTCAACACAAGCTCATCCCGTACCCGTAAAATCTACGGTACGTTTTAGCGATATTGGCGGTATCGGTGATGTGAAAGAGGAGCTTGAGGAGATCATCGACTTTTTACGCAATCCTAAACGTTATTACAGTTTTGGGGCGCGGATGCCACGCGGTGTATTGCTTGTAGGACCTCCGGGTGTGGGGAAAACGATGATTGCCAAAGCGGTAGCAGCAGAAGCAGATGTTCCGTTTTTCTATCAAAGCGGTGCCTCGTTCGTTCAGATTTATGTGGGTATGGGTGCGAAGCGCGTCCATGAGCTTTTTGCCGCAGCGAAGAAAAATGCCCCCTCCATTATCTTTATTGATGAGATTGATGCCGTAGGTAAAAAGCGTGGCGGTGAGCGTAATGATGAGCGAGAAGGTACTCTTAATCAGCTATTAACCGAGATGGACGGATTTGAGGATACGAGCGGTATTGTCGTCATCGCTGCAACCAATAATATTGAGATCATGGACAGTGCATTGCTCCGTTCAGGGCGTTTTGATCGTCGTATTTTTGTTGAACTTCCGACAGCTAGTGAGCGCTCATCCATTCTGGAAAAATATCTGCAACATATCCCTCATGATCTTAGCGTTGATGACGTTGCGAAAATGACTGTAGGGTTTAACGGTGCCTCATTGGCAGCATTGGTCAACGAGGCGGCACTGCTGTGTTTGCGCGGCAGAGAGTTCCAAGTCAAAATGGATCATTTTTTAGCCGTAAAAGATAAAGTCATGCTGGGTAAAAAACGTCTTGTGATGTTGAGTGATAAACAGCGTCATCATCAAGCCCGTTATCAAGCAGGCAAAGTTTTTGCGGCGACATGGTTTGATTTGGCGTATGAAAAAATTACCCTTAGCAATGACACAATCACCCCTCCGGTCTCAGAACCTCTTTTAAAACATGAAATTGAGGCACATGTACGGATTCATCTTGCGGGTGTGGCTGCATGTGAGCTTCGTTTTGGGGAACATGCTTCCTCTTCCTCCCATGATTTAGCGGTGGCACGTTCATTGGTAGATTCGATGGTGAATGAGTATGGCATGGGGTCATCTCTCATTCCCTCAGCGGAGGATAGTTCCGCATTATTAAACCGTTTATACGAAGAGACCCGCATCTTGCTTGAACATCACGAAAAAAGTATTGATAAGCTTGAAGCAATTTTAAGTGAATACGAACATATTTCTAAAGCATTGGCAAAAGAGACGATCCGTGATATTCTTTAGTGGATTTTCGCTGAGGAATGAGGGCTCTTTTTTTGAGCCGTATTTGGAAAAAAGTGAGTATACCGTTGCAGGATTCAGTTATGGTGCCATAAGAGCCGCACTTCATGCCTCTGAAGCGACAAAACGAATTGATACGTTACAACTCTTTTCCCCTGCATTTTTCCAAACCCAAAAAGAGTCATTCAAGCGTCTTCAGATGGGGGCGTTCTTGAAATCAAAAGAAGAGTACATTGAGAATTTTTTGGTAACGTGTTTCGCTCCATATAAATCTCAAGAGGTTGAATTGGATGAAGATGTATCGGAAGCTCAGTTGAGAGAATTGCTCTATTTTGAGTGGACGAAAGAGCTGATGGATTCCATTGTATCCAAAGGAATTCGGGTTGAAGTCTATTTGGGACTTGAAGATAGAGTGATTGATGTGCAGGGTGCAAGAGAGTTTTTTCTCCCCTTTTCTACGGTAACGTCAATACGAACAGGCAACCATTTTTTACAGGAGTACACATGATTAAAATCGGCGTAATTACAGCATCAGACCGTGCCAGTGCGGGAATTTATGAGGATATATCCGGCGTGGCTATCCAAGAGACGATGAGAGATTATTTGAAAAGTCCTCATGAGATTGTCTATCGTTGCATACCTGATGTTCAAGCAACTATCGAAGAAACGATGATTGAGTTGTGTGATACACAGGGGTGTTGTTTGGTTGTTACTACGGGCGGAACAGGACCAGCATTACGTGATGTGACCCCCGAAGCGACTGAAAACGTCTGCGAGAAGATGATGCCTGGATTTGGTGAACTGATGCGTCAGGTGAGTCTCAAATACGTCCCTACCGCGATTTTATCCCGTCAAACCGCAGGGATTCGCGGATCTAGCCTTATAATCAACCTCCCCGGAAAACCAAAATCAATCCGCGAGTGTCTGGATGCGGTATTCCCAGCCGTTCCCTATTGTATCGATTTGATCGGTGGAGATTATTTGGAGTGCAACGAAGAGGTTGTTAAGGCATTTAGACCGAAGTAACTCGATGAGTTTTAAAACTCTTTCAACACTTCTTAGCTATAATTCGCCCAATAAATCATACTTTATAGGATACCTTGATGCAAAAAATTGAAGGGAAAGTTTGGAATTTCGGTAAAGACATCGATACCGACCTTATTATCGCTGCCCGTTACCTCAATACCTCCAATCCACAAGAGCTTGCAAAGCACGTTATGGAAGATGCTGATCCGACGTTTGTGACCAAAATGACTCCGGGTGATATTATTGTTGCGGATGAAAATTTTGGATGCGGTTCGTCTCGCGAACACGCTCCCATCGCCCTTAAAGCAGCTGGAGTTGCAGCGATTATTGCCCCTACCTTTGCCCGTATTTTTTACCGCAATGCGTTTAATATGGGATTGCCTATTTTTGAGCTTCCGGAGAGTATGGAGATCAAAGAAGGGGAATCAGTGAGCATTGATATGGATGCAGGAACGATTACCAATACGACAAATGGAAAAGTGTATAACTTTATCCCTATCCCACCGTTTATGCAAGAGCTTATCAGTGCCGGTGGATTGATGAATTTTGCGTCAGCAGAAATAGCCGCGCAAGGAGAAAAACAATAATGAAAAAATATAATATTGCCCTGATCAAAGGGGACGGAATCGGTCCTGAGATTATCGATGAAGCGATCAAAGTCCTCGATGCCGTAGCCGCATGTGAAGATATTGAATTTAATTACCAAGAAGTGTTGATGGGGGGCTGTGCGTATGACGCTACAGGAGATCCGCTTCCACAAGAGACGATCGATGTCTCTCTTGCTAGTGACGCAGTACTTTTTGGTGCTATCGGCGGTGAAAAATGGGACACTCTCCCCAGAGAAAAACGTCCTGAGAGCGGATTGCTCCGTTTCCGTAAAGAACTAGGGGTATTTGCCAATCTCCGTCCTGCCAATGTGTACGATGAACTTGTCAATGCCAGTTCCCTCAAGCCTGAAATCGTCAAAGGTGTTGATTTGATGGTAGTGCGTGAGCTTATTGGCGGTATTTACTTCGGTGAACCAAAAGGGCGCGATGAGAATAAGGGTTGGAACACTATGGTGTATACCCGTGATGAAGTTATCCGTATTGCTCATGTTGCCTTCAAAATCGCGATGGATCGCTCAAAAAAAGTGTGTTCGGTCGATAAAGCAAATGTATTGGATGTCAGTCAGCTGTGGCGTGAAGTGGTCATCGAAGTCTCTAAAGAGTATCCGGAAGTAGCACTTTCACACATGTACGTGGATAATGCGGCAATGCAGTTAATCCGTGATCCAAAACAGTTTGACGTTATTTTGACGGGAAATATTTTTGGAGATATTTTGAGCGATGAGGCGAGTATGCTCTCAGGTTCTATCGGGCTACTTCCATCGGCTTCGGTTGGTGCGGCTATCGGTGTGTATGAACCAATCCACGGTTCGGCTCCGGATATTGCAGGTCAGGGAATTGCTAATCCTATCGCAACCATCGCAAGTGCTGCCATGATGCTTCGTTACGCATTGGGTGAAAATGCGGCTGCGGATCGAATTGATTATGGTATCAAGCAAGCGTTAGCTCAAGGGTACCGAACCAAAGACATTGCAGCGTTTGATGCCAAAGAAATTTGCACAACCTCTGAAATGGGTTCCATTATCGCTAATTTAGCAGCGAAATGCAAACTCTAACCCTCGCAAATATTTATGAACTTCAAGGTCTCAAAGAGGAGGCTCTTGAAATTTACAAAGAAATTTTGAAAAAAGATCCTTCCAATGGAGATGCAAAAATAGCAATTCGACGGCTCTCCGGAATGCGTAAAAAATTTTTAGGCGTTAACAATGAGATGAAAGCTTTTTTTGTCCAAATGGATGAGGAAGCTGAATTTATCCAATTCGAAAGGTGGCTATTACGAGCATGGAATTAAAAGATGTTATTTTATCAACTCTTGCAGAAATTGAAGAGATTGGTGTCTTAAGAGAAATAGAAGTACCAAAAGTTATACAAGAGCCTATTGAAGTAATAAATAAGGTTGAGACTGAGCTTTCATCTCTCCAAAGTCTTAGTAATACTAGCACATCCCGTGAGGATGAGATGAGAATACTAGATGGTATTCGAGAACGTCTTTTGGTCTTATTTGAAGGTTTTCAATCTCCTAATAATGTTCAAATTGAAGCCAAAGTAGATTTGACGTTAAACTTTTTAGAATATTTACTGGCTACCATCGATAACCGACTCGAAACAATTAAAGTGAAATAACCAAAGGCTACTACTCCTATGACAGAACAATATCGAATTTTAATTCAATGCAACGATGAAAAAGGGTTGGTTTACAAAGTATCCAGTATCTTTTATCATCGAAATTTGAATATTTTATCCAATAATGAATTTGTAGATAAGACCCATAATAAGTTTTTTATGCGAAGTGTCGTGAGTGGTGAAGCAGATATGGAGGCTCTTAAAAATGAGTTGATTGCCGTTCTCCCCGCTGATGTACACTTGGATGTTATCGCTCCGCGTAAAAAACGAATCGTGCTGATGGCTACCAAAGAGTCTCACGCCCTTGGAGATATTTTGATTCGTTATGAAGCGGGTGAATTGGATGCTGTCATTGTAGGTGTTGTCTCAAATTATGATACATTAGAGCCTTTGGTATCAAAGTTTGACATCCCTTTTTATACCGTATCGCATGAGGGGTTGGACAGAGAAACCCATGAGCAAAAAGTATTGGAGTGCTTAAGCTCTTTGGGTGAAATCGATTACATGGTATTGGCAAAATATATGCGAATTTTGACACCTCAATTTGTGGATGCATACGAAGATAAGATTATCAATATCCATCACTCATTTTTACCGGCGTTTATTGGTGCAAATCCTTATAAGCAAGCCTACGAGCGTGGTGTAAAAATCATTGGAGCAACAGCGCATTTTGTCAATAATCATCTGGATGAAGGACCGATTATCGCTCAGAACGTTATTCATATCGATCATGCATACGGATGGGAAGATATGCAGCGCAGCGGTCGAGATGTTGAGAAAATTGTCCTCTCTCGTGCATTAAAGCTTGCTCTTGAAGATCGTATTTTTGTCCATACCAACCGAACGGTTATTTTTTAATTCATGTTTAACATTGTACTCGTAACACCTCAAATCCCAAACAACACCGGAGCTATTGGCAGATTGTGTGTTAATACCGGTTCAGCGCTTCATCTCATTAAACCATTAGGCTTTGATATTGACGAAAAAGCGGTTCGACGGGCTGGTTTGGATTATTGGCATAAAATTGATTTAAAAGTTTGGGAAAGTATCGATGATTTTTTCATGCACAATCCTCCGAGTGAGCGGTTCTTTTATGCCACAACCAAAACCACACAACCTTATTTTGAACACAAGTTTCAATCAGGGGATTACCTTTTCTTTGGTAGTGAAACAACGGGAATTCCTTCTGAAATATTAGAATCTGCACCAAAGCAATGTATGACCATACCCATGACCAAAGAAGGACGTAGTCTAAATCTCGCAATCAGTACGGGGATAATTTTATACGAAGCAATCAAACAAAACTTTACAACCTATCAAGAGGGGATGTAATGTTATTTCAGATTGTTGATACCCTTATCATTGTATTGTTTGTCCTCTTCATGATTTTTATTTTTCGTGGCTATCATCTTTCTAAACGTGAAGAAGAGTACGATAAGGATGAATCCAAAGATTAGACTAAAATAATCGTGAAGCCCATTTTTCCATTTTTGTTTCGAAACGATTCATAAATCCACTTGCTTTGATGATTACTTTTGCCATCTTCTCCACCTTTTATTCTTTTAAATTGTCAAATAGTAGAATATTTTAGAAACTTAGATAAAAAATATTGCAATTTGACATATTTTTGTCAATAATATGGCATAATGTCTTTAATGAGCTAAGAAGAAGGGGTATTTTAATATGAAAAGCTTTTTTGATATAGTAGAAACGATTAAAGATGTTGTTTCAGGTGAATTTGCTGAGAAAAAAGTATTTGATAAAGATGTTGCAGAGTTATTGGATATTTCACAAATGAATTTTGCTACGATGAAAAAAAGAAATAAAATCCCTTTTAATGAGTTACTTGATTTTTGTGCCAAGCGCTCCATTGCGATTAATTGGCTTTTGTATAACCAATCGCCTGAAAGCTTGATTGAACCAACGAACCGTTTTTATATGGTTCGATATTTTTCATCGGTAAGTGCTTCAGCAGGTGGTGGTGCAGAAAATGGTGATTTTGATTTTGAACCGCTGATGCTAGAGGGAAATTTTGTAGCTACGTTGGGTGGTGAGAAAGAATTACGTTTCATTGAGGCGATTAATGTTTCAGGAGATTCGATGGAGCCCTCTTTTGGTTACAACGATATTGTCTTTATTAATCGATCAAAAACCGATCTTGGACGGGGTGGAATTTTTACGATTCGAACGGAACATGGTCTATTTATCAAGCGGATACAAGTGAGGATTGATGGGAAACTGGATATTATTTCGGATAATAAGGACTATCCTATATCCATAGCACGGCGTGATGAAGTTGAAATTATCGGTCGTGTTGTCGGACGATTTGGTTGTGTTGACTGATAAAAGTTTAAAGGTTTTTTTTAATGATTTTTTTTAGATATGTAACTATTGGTTTGATACTGATTTTGAGTGGTTGCAGCACTAAAAGCAGCTCTGTAGTGACTCTATCCCAAGAAAGTACGAAAGTACCTCCTCTTTGTGTAGAGGGAAATGCCACCACTGTTTCAGATGAGACAATATTGGTGCAAGAAATTGAAGCTGAACTTCCACAAAACGTTACTAAGGTTAGTGATCTCGACCATTACCCGCAAACTATTACTCCCTATGTAAATTTAAACAGTAGTAATCAAACGACTATGTATGAAGTTCAAAAACATTTTGATGAGAATTATTATCGACCCTGGAGCTATCAAGCCGCACCCATTTGTGCAAAAGAAGCTGCATGGTCGATTAGTGCTTTTAGAGCAGGGTTTGGGAGTAATTTAAAGCCATTGCCTACATCATGGTTTACTGAGATGGAAACTCAAAGTAATTTTCAAGCATTTTCAACATTAAATCAATACGCCATTGCAACCAAATGGATGAGTATGCGTGTATTTCCAACAGCAAAACCCCTGTATAAAAATCCTCAAAGAGCAGGGGATGGGTATCCCTTTGATTTGCTTCAAAATAGCAGTGTAGCATTTAATGAGCCTCTCTTTATTTCGCATACGTCATTGGATGGGGCGTGGATCTATGTTTTTACCAATAATGCATCAGGCTGGGTTGAGGCAAATGGAGTTGTGCCATTGAATACGGAGCAGATTGAAATTTTAAAAAGAAAAGAAAAGCTTTTTATTACTGACGATAAAATTCCTTTGCGTGACAATGATAAACGTTTTGTGGCGTACTCTCGGATTGGTATGGTACTCCCCCTCTCAGACGAGACAAATGATAATTATAAAGCTTTATATGTTGATAACAGTGGAAATATAAGAGAACTCTTTCTTCCAAAAGAGTCAGCACATATTGGAAGCAGTCTAATTAACAAAGACGAATTGACGAAATTGGGTACTCATTTGTTACGTAATACGTATGGGTGGGGCGGAATGTTTGAAGAGCGTGACTGCTCCTCTATGATTCGTGATTTTGTGACCCCTTTTGGAATTTGGTTACCACGAAACTCTGCTCAGCAAGCTAAAAAAGGGGAAGTAATTTCCTTTAAAGATTTGAATAACTCTCAAAAAATTGCGCTCATTAAAGAAAAAGGGGTCCCTTTCGAAACAATTTTGTATAAAAAAGGGCATGTACTTCTTTATGTTGGGACGTACGAAGACAGTGTCATGGTCATGCACAATATTTGGGGCATTCGTACAAAAGATAAAGATGGTTTGAAGGGGAGAGTCATTGTGGGACGTGCTGTTATAAGTACCCTTGAACTCGGAGCGGATGTTGAAAATTTTGATTCTAGCAATATGCTTTTGAGCACTTTAGTGAGTATGAATATTTTTACGAAAGCACCTATTGAAATGGCTCAAAAAAAGTTAAAAGTAAAACTTTCTAAGCTTTAATATCCAGCAATGATCCTAGCATTTCATTTTGTGTACGGATGGTATTCACATTTGCCTCTGTGACTTTTTCAATAGAGATTTGATCGGTAATCTCTTTTGTGAGATTGGTTTGTGATTTCTCACTTTTATTATCATTTGCACGTGATGTTACCGCTTGGGTAGAATCTTTGTCAGCCTCTTTGATAACGGTATTTTGAGGAACAAATCCATCTGTATTGCTGTTGGCTATATTATTAGCATTATTATTCATGTACGTTTGATTTGACATAATCGAAGAGACATTTGAGCTTATCATCTGAACCCCTTTATTATTAGATATGAATAGTATAGGATTAGCCACCTTAAGAGATGGCTATACTATAGAGATTAATGCAGGTCTGCGTTGAGTTTGATTTCACGTGTTGAACGAAGTGCAACAAGAGCCCCGGTTGTAGAATCTTGACGGAAATGCAGACCATTGAGCCCAGAAAGTTCTTTTCCTTTGAAGCTACTTCCTTCCAAGGTTATACCGGGATTGGCTTCTTTGATTTTTAGCAGCTGATTGGCATCAATAGCAAATTTTGTACCTGCCAAAATCGCGATACCGGCATCAACGATACATCCATCTCCTAGCGGAATTCCTGTTACTGAATTAGCACCAAGAAGTGTATTCTTGCCAATAGAGATAGGGTTTCCATCGGTTCCGCTTAGTACACCTAGAATGGATGCTCCACCGCCAACGTCTGAGCCATCACCCACGATAGCAGAGCTTGAAATACGCCCTTCTACCATACTTACACCTGTTGTTCCTGCATTGAAGTTCACATAGCTTGCACCGGGCATAATGGTTGTTCCCGCATGGAGTTGTGCTCCAAAACGAACTTTTGAATCATCAAGAACACGGGTATTATTAGTAGGGATGATGTGTTGAAGATAGCGTGGAAATTTATCAACGAAATCAATTTTAGGATATTCGTTGGCAAATTTAAGTTCAATCTCATTTTCACGGAGCCACTCAAGTTCGATAGGTTGACCGTCCGACCATGCAACGTTGTGCAATGCACCAAAGGCACCATTGAGATTGAGTGAACGAAGAGGGGCTTTTGAGGTTGAGAGAGCATAGAGTTTGAGATACGTCCCTTCAACACTTTTACATGCCATATCGTTGAATAATAGTACAAGGCGGAATTCGCCCTCACGCATGCCACGTTCTTTAATTTGATTATAAAGTGCGGAAATGACTTGAATATTTTTATGAGCATCACCATACGCTTCATCAGCATAAGGGGTAAACGCATTTAAACATCCTTCTAAAAATTTGATGGTAATAGGGATAATGACTTCATCCGCCGTAAAATCAATTTCAAAGCCTTGCTCTTGAGCATTTTTGATAAAAATTGCGGCACTTCCAAAATTTTCATTCCAGTTAATATGGGGATAAGTAGCTTGGAGGATTTTATCGCTATTAAGCTGACCAAAATCGACACGACAAACACCAAATGCCAGAGGATTTTTATACCCTGAAGCACTTTGAATTTCAGTGACGCACTCTTTAAAGGCGCTTTCTGTTTCTATTAGGTTCATTAAAACTCTCTTGTTTAAAATTTAATCTCTAATTTTAGCATAACTCTCTACGTCTAGGTTGAAGAGGACGTGTTATACTACGAGTATATTTTTTTACGGATTTATTAAATGAACCAATGGATTGAACTTTTAAAAGCTAATAATTATTTGGGAATCAAACAGTATCTTAAAAACGGTGCTTCTCCCAATGAGTGTGAAGAAAACGGGGAATCGGTCATTTGTTTTGCCCTTCGTTACCAGTGTGATCCTGAGGTCCTTGAACTCTTGGTCGCTCAGGGGGCAGATTTATATCAGACCGATAATGAAGGGGTGAGTGTATTTGATGTTGCTGTGACATACAATAATCTTTTTTTAGTTGAGAAGTTGATTAATGATGGATTTAATGTCAATAAATCTACCCGTCGCAGTGGTTTTACCCCTTTGATGGGAGCCGTTTGTTATGGGCGTACTGAAGTAATTCAAAAGCTTTTAGATATGGGAGTGGATGTGAATACACGTGATGGACATGGGTTGAGTGCGATTGACTTTGCCCGTAAAATGCACAAAAAAGCGATTCTAGCATTACTGCAAGGAGCAAAAGATGAAAGAGCTATCACAGCTGTATGAGTGCCACTACAGTTAGTTATTCATGCTCAATTTTTAGAGTAAAATAAGGCTTCTGCGTATGTCTCGTATGCGGTTTATGAAAAAAATAATGCCGATAAAAAGCGTATACAATCATCATGGTTGTTAGTGCAATAATTAAAAAGCCAATCATACCTTCCTCCAAATATTAGTGTATAGAGTATATCGTCATTATAATGATAATTTTAAATTATAAGACTTCAAAAAAGATTGATTTCATGGTTAAATCAGCAATGAAAAGATTAAAATTATCATTACAGAGAGTTTTATCGGGTGAGGCGATGGAAATTTCTACTGTAGGGGTTCCATTATTCATCATCGGAAGGGATGAAAAATCAACACGAGCGTCAAGTTTTTCCATTACTTCAATAAGAGTGTTTTCACTCGTTTGAGCGATAAGTGTCATTCGATAGGTTGTCTCTGCCAAGGGATAAAAACGTTCCAACGCCTCTTCGACCATAGGGTGAGACATTTCTGGAAAACCCGGCATGAAAAAATAGCGATTTTTGAGAGTAAAACCTGACATATTATTGATAACATTATGAAGCAGTTCTGATTTTTTTGGCAAGTTAGCCATAGTGATACGATGAGGAAATGCACTATCGCCAAAACGCTCCACTATATCGCTCACAAATTTGACATGAGGAGCGAGGATTCCATCATCAAATACATCACTGGCAATCTGGCGTGTTAGATCATCAGGGGTCGAGCCAATACCGCCAAAACTAAACAACACCCCTTTTGGGTCATTTTTTATGAGGATAAAAATAGAGTGTATCAGTTCAATGTCATCTTTGATAATAAAAGTAGAAAATAAGAGATGCCCACGTTGCAAAAGTGCGTCACGAATAAAGGTAAAATGTTTGTCTTCACGACGACCATTTAGAATTTCAGAGCCGATAATAACGGCGTAAAAGTGCGGTGTTTTCATCTGAATATTATAGCGTAACAGCCATTTTTAACCAATATAGCGCTAAAATAAAGCTATTAAATAATGACAATTGGATAAGAATTATGGTTGAACCTCTTTTAATTGAAATCGGTGTTGAAGAACTTCCCGCAGTCCCCTTGCTCAAAGAACTCCCAGAAATTGAAAAAAAATGGGTTGCCATATTAGAGAAAAATGGTCTCTTGTGCGAGTTTGAGTTCTATTACACGCCTCGTCGTTTGGTTCTTTGGCATCATGAATTTAAAACAGCCCAAGAAAATCGTACAGAAGAGTTTTTTGGTGCACCCGTAGAGATGGCAATAAAAGAGGGGCTTCCAACTCCTGCGGCTCTTGGTTTTGCAAAAAAATGCGGTGTTGATTTTGAACAACTCTTCAGAGCAGAAAAAGGGAGCAAAGAAGTCCTCTATTATTCTAAAAGTGTTGAGGGAAAAGAGAGTCACGAGCTTCTAAATGAGATGATTAATCAGTGGATTAAAACTCTTAATTTCGGTAAATCGATGCGTTGGGGAAGCAACACTGAGAGCTTTATCCGTCCGATTCGATGGGTCAATGTGATGTTGGGTGAAAAACAAGTAGACGCAGAGCTTTTTGGTGTGAAATCAGCCCCTTCGACCTACGTTCACCGCATCAGCCATTTCGAGGCTAAACCATTGGCTTCCATTCATAACTATTTTGATGTCCTTAAAAGTGGTTCGGTAACATTGTTTCCGCAAGAGCGTCGTTCAACTATCCTCGAAGCATTTAAAAGCCTTGAAAAAGAGCATGGAATTACCATCGAAATCGATGAAGATTTACTCGATGAAGTCGTGGCGATTACGGAACATCCGACCCCTTTACTTGGAAAGTTCGATGAAAGTTTTTTAGAGCTTCCTCCTGAAGTTATTGTTACTTCGATGAAAGAGCATCAGCGTTACTTTCCGGTATTTAAAGAGGGTAAGCTCATCAATGCATTTGTCGTTGTATCCAATGCCTTGGCGGATGATTTTACGCAAGTAATTGAGGGGAATGAGCGCGTTTTACGACCGCGTCTGAGTGATGCACTCTTCTTTTATCGTAATGACCTCAAAAAAGGGCTAAAAACGGATGGCTTGGAAAAAGTTGTTTTTATGAATGGCTTGGGAACGCTGCGTGACAAAATTGAGCGTGAAAAAGTAGTTGCTTTTACTCTCTCCAATTTGATATATCTTAATATTAATCCAGTATCCTTAGAGCGTGCGATGGAGCTTGCCAAAGCTGATTTGATGTCTGAAATGGTTTATGAGTTTACCGAGCTACAAGGGCTTATGGGATATTACTACGCAAATGCGCTGGGGGAAGAAGCTGAAGTAGCTTTGGCGATTAAAGAGCAGTATTTGCCTTTGGGAGAAGAGAGTGCATTACCAAGTACACTCTTTAGCGCACTTGTTGCTATGGCGATTAAGCTTGATACCCTCATCGGAATGTTTAGTATCGGTGAGATTCCGACCGGTTCACGTGATCCCTTTGCCCTTCGACGTGCGGTGAATGGATTGATTAAAATTGCCCTTGCGTACAAAATACCTCTTAATTTTTCAACTCTTGTTGATCAGCTCTCTTCTAGCTATCCGCAGGGAAAAGAATACAAAAAGAATATTGAAGCCTTTATCGTGGACAGATTGGTAGGTGTGTATCCGATTAACCCTTCCATTATTCATGCGGTAGTTTCGAAGGAAACACCTATTGAGCTCGATATTCTTGAAATTGATCGTCGTATTAATGCCATTAGTGCTATTGCTTCCTCACAGGGGTTTGTCGAAGCATTTTCGACCTTTAAACGTGTGGCAAATATCCTAAAAGATGAGACTATGGACAGTCGTTTTGTGGTGGATTCACAGCTGCTTAGTGAAGAGGCAGAAAAATCACTTTATGCAATGGCAACTGCGGTTATCACAACACAGCACGAAAATTTGGAGGAGCGTTTGGATGCGCTGTTTGCCCTTAAGTCTCCTATCGATACATTTTTTGATAACGTCATGGTCAATCATGAAGATATGAGTATTCGTGCCAATCGAAAAGCATTGGTAGGGATGATTTACCAAGAGATTTACACCATTGCCGACATCAAAAATATCACCTTATGATGTAATCATCGTCGGTGCGGGGATTAATGGCTGTACTTGCGCCTATTTTCTCCATCAAGCAGGATTACGTGTCGCACTTATTGACGAATCAGGGATAGCAAGCGGTGGAAGCGGTGCTGCGGGAGCGTTCATCTCTCCTAAAATCTCCAAAGAGGGTGTTTTAAAAGAGATTATGGGTGAAGCTCATCTCGAAGCGCTTGAATTTTATACCACTTTTTTCCCGCAACATACACTTCAAAAACCGCTTCTTCATATTGCTAACAGCCCCTCAGAGTGTGATAAAGTTGAGCTATTTAAACGAGAAAGTGATTTAGAACACTCAGAAATTAACAATGAGCTAAAATTAGCACTTACTATGGAAGCCGTGAATAGCAGTTCTATCTATTTTTCCAAAGGTGTTGTAGTCGATGCTCAAGGGGTATGTGAAGCGTTGGTTCAGGGGATTGATTTTTTTCGCATTAAAGCAGAAAAACCACTTTATGAAGATGGGCTTTGGAAGATTGGAAACATAAGCGCAAAACATCTCGTTCTCTCTATCGGAGCCTATCCAAAACTTTTACCGATTGATTATGTAGGCTTGCGTGGTATTTGGGGACATCGTATTGATATTGAAACGACGACCAAGCTGTCGAGTATCCTTCACCATTTTGTCTCTATTTCACCAACCTCGAAAGAGGGTATTATGGCGATTGGAGCAACGCACGATGTCCATTTTTCTCCCTTTGGCTCGTTCTTGTATGAGGTAGAAAAGGGAAGGGCTGAATTACTCGAAAAAGCCTCAAAAACATTAAAATTAAATAATATTAAAATACTTCGAGATTATACGGGATTGCGTTCGGGCTCAAATGATTATCTCCCGATGCTAGGCTCTTTGGTAGATACGCAAGCAACATTGGCTCTTCATCCCCATTTACGTCACGGCAAAGCGGTTTCTTCGAGCGAGTACGTCTATTACCCTAATCTTACGATGATAAACGGTTCAGGCGGATATGGATTCGTTTTGGCACCGTATTTGGCAAAAAGACTTAAAGAGTATTTGGTGGAGGAAAAGCCTCTTGATGAACGACTTTCACCATCACGATTTTTTCCACGATGGGCGAAACGTCAATCGTAAACCACTACCCCATAGTTATCATCAATCCGATAAAAACGTGAATCGCTGGTAATACTCAAATCGCCTAAACGTCCTAAATGAACATAACTTTTTTTATTTAAGGCAATCCCATTTTCGGTAAAAAAGCGTTTGAGATTAACGAATTTAATATCATTGACGTATTTGTACTCAAACTGATTATAGAGGCGCATTTTTTTGTAGGCGAAGATATGTGTGTCCATATTTAGAGTGGATGCGGCGTAGTTGGTGGGTAGGTATCCGGAGAGATCGGTAAGGGATGTTTCGATATGGGAATATTTTTCAGGCAAAGTCTGTTTTTCGATAAAAACATAACGGTTAAGCTTGATATGGCGACTTTCATTCCAGTAGGTATATGCGGGTGAACTTAGCTGCAACTTACTATTAATTTCTTTCCAAAGCCAATGTTTGTCTAAGAGTGAATAGAGTGCTGACATAATTTTATTACTCGTTGGTTGAGTCTTGCGCATTAAGTGCTATGCGCTTTGCATACATGAAACGTTGTCTGTAATACCCTTTATCAATTGTATCGTATTGAACCCGTTTACTTTGATAGGATGCATGGATAATTTTACCATCTCCTGCATAAATAGCAACGTGAGAAGGTTCACTTTTATACGTTTGATAAAAGAGTAAATCACCTACTTGTAAATCACTTGCATCAACGTTTGTCCCAAGTCTTGCTTGTTCTGCCGCACTGTGCGGGAGTGTTACTCCAAATTGTTTATAAACTTGCTGGGTAAAGCCTGAACAGTCAGTTTGCTCAGAATCTTTATTTCCAAATCCGTATGGGGTTCCTAAAAACTCTTTTGCTTTGGCTAAAACACGCTCTTTTGCGGAAGTTAGATTTGCAAAAAGTGATTTTCTGGGTTTCTCCTCGGTTTTGATAGATTCCATCGGCAGTATCGGATCAGGACAACTGCTTAGAGCCTCTACACGAGGGGATACGGGTTTGTTAATAACCAAATAAGGTAAATCATCATTTCCGATAGAAGGTTTTTTGGGAAGGGTTGGGGCTGCTGTTACTATTGGAGGAACAATGATATAAGGAGTCTGAGGCTTTGTCGGGGTAATAGTAGTGACAATTTTTTTAAAGGGACTTGGCTCATCTTGTGTGGTATCAATTGCTCGTGATACTTCTCGTTCGTATTCTAAAAATAATGATGTTTCACGCTTGGATGACTCGGCAAAAAGATGGGTAGTAAAAAAGATAAAAGAAATAACAAAATACCTGCTAATCATCCAACCTCCTGTATCCATCACACTTAAATTGATTTCGAACCTTAATCATTATAAATCTAAAAAACTTTAATTTTTATTATAATTTAATATTCGTGTCATGGTGTTATGATACACTACTACAAAAAACAAACAGTTAATGAGGGTAAATGAAAGAGGCTATCGTACTGCTAAATATGGGTGGTCCCAATAATCTGCGTGAAGTAGAGATGTTTTTAACCAATATGTTTAATGATCCTGCAATTATTCGTACCAAAAGTACATTGATGCGTC
>Ga0268283_1000366_pt1 | contig 33578 bp, 30 predicted proteins | sample saktaG_13_FD_190140 | JGI IMG/M metagenome (GOLD analysis project Ga0268283, IMG submission 190140) | Saline water microbial communities from Sakinaw Lake, British Columbia, Canada - sak_2013_06_06_36m | ecosystem: Environmental > Aquatic > Non-marine Saline and Alkaline > Saline ... | reverse complement strand
ACGCCGGGGCGGAACATGGCGGCCGAGAGCACTACCGGGGTATTCTCCGGAATTTTCCATGAACTACGGAGCTCATGACGGGCAGCGATATCAAAGGTGAACTGTTTTGGATCAATCCCCGGGGCAATGTAGGTCAGGCGATCATTGGGGATCAATCGCCGCAGATTGAGCAGGTCTTCTTTCCGGTTGGAGAAGACATGGTCCGCCCGAATGAGAGATTGGCGATTGAAAATATATCCGGGCAGGGTTTTGATATTTTTTTTGCGACGGGTGGAATAGATTCCCTGGAAAATGACATAGGGGATGGCAAGCCTTCGGCAAACCCAGGGGCCGAGCAGATCCGGTGATTTGTAATACGCATGGTAGGTCAGCCAGAGTCCGGAGCTGGCGTGCCGAAGCATCCGGAGCGCACGAAGCCTGTCCCTGACAACGACCGGCCACATCCAGGGCTTCCAGAATATCCACCGGGCCCGAAGCCGGCTGGGGTGAATGATCCGGTGACCGCTGCCTTCCAGAAAGTCCCGAAGGCCGGTGGCAATGGTCAGGTCTCCGGACGGAAGATGAAAGCCAAGCGGTTTGAAAGGGGTATAATAACCGATGGTCGTCATCCCAGGTGTTTCCTTCTTTGATACCGCCTCGTATGGGGTGATCCGGACAAAGGCATCCGCGTCAAATCGGTTCGGCGCCGTTTTCCCGAAGCATCCGGGTGTAAAGGACCGCCAGATCATGGATCAGATTGCGGTTGTTGAAATCCCGGCTCACCCGGTCCCTGGCGGCGGCAATCATCTCCTGCCGCAAATCGGCATCCGTCAGCACCTGGATCATGGCGTCGGCCAGGGCCTCGGGATTTCCCGGCTCCACCAGCAGGCCGGTCTTTCCATTTTCAATGAGCTCCGGAATCGCGGAAATCCGGGTAGCGACCACGGGAACCCCCATTGCCATGCTTTCGACGCAGACATTGGGTATGCCGTCCCGATCGCCATTGGCCGCAATTTCACATCCCAGAACAAAGAGGTCCGATTGTCGGTACTGCCGGATAACCTCGTCGTGGGGCTGTGTTCCCATCCACCGGGTAAGAGGTTCTATCCCGAGGTTCCGTACCAGTTTTTTAAGCGAATCCCGCTCGTCCCCATCTCCGATCAGGGTGTGTTGAAACCGAATTCCCCTGTCCCGCAGCACCCCCAGGGCCTTGAAAACCGTGGAGAGTCCTTTTTTGGCGGACATGCGGGAGACGGTCAGAATGCGGTAAGGCGGTAAAGGCAGTGCCCCGGTATGATGGCTGGAAAAAAGGCCGACGTCAATGCCGTGATAGATGCGGAAAATATCAGGTGCGGCTGGGCCCGAAATCCGGGTCAGGTAGCGCCGGTTGTATTCGGTGCAGGTGACCACAAACCGGGCATGGGCCATTTTTTCGCGGAGCTGGGCCGGATCCGACGTGTAAATGTCCTTGGCATGGGCCGTGAAACTGAAGGGGATGCCGGAAAGCAGGCTGGCGAAAAAAGCCACGGATGTCGGTGAATGGGCGAAATGGGCATGAAAATGGGTGATGTGGCTGCCGGGCAGCAGTTTGTTGACCAGATAACCTGCCTGAAACAAATGCTTGAAGGTTGCGGATTTGCGCGTGCGTAAAAAACGCCGGAAAGCCATCCTTAATGCCGATAGGTAGCTCCGGGGTTGCTTTGCCGCCAGGATCAGGTTCTGCGGCAGCAAGACCGGAAGCGCGGTCAGAAAGGTTTCCGGAAGATAGTCCACACACGCCTTTATCCGGCCGACGCTGGTGTGGGAAAAGGCTTCCCTGGGCTGGCGCATCGACAAAATATGCAGGCTCAGACCCTGTTCTTCCAGAAGAAGGATTTCATTGGATATAAAGGTTTCAGAAATTCGGGGATAACCTTTAAGAATCATTCCCAGCACGGGAGTCGGCCGGCTCAATCGTCTGACGTCCTGAAGAAGTCGAGCCGTTCTCTCATGGCTTTCAGACCGGTCAACTGAAAACGGTTGATGGCATCCTGGTAGGATTCCGGGTGATCCAGAAGCTTCATGATACTGCTGCGAAGGGTTTGGGGGGACATGGAATTCCAGGGAATGAAATCCAACAGATTTTGGCTGTGAAGGGCCTTGGCCCGGATCAACTGCTCTTTGCGGGGGGTTTCCCGGGGAATAACCAGGGAAACGGTCCCCTGAGAGAGGATTTCACAGATGGTGTTATACCCGCCCATGGTTACCACCAGATCCGCGGCTGCCATGATTTCCTCCATCCGCTGGTAAAATTCCCAGGTGCGGATCCCCAGGCGTTTTGCCCTTGAAAAAATTTCTTCCCTTTCGTGTTTGGGCATGAAAGGGCCGGTGATCAGAATGCTTTTAAAGGGAGGATGATGGGGCGAATCCTCTATCATGGTCAGAAAATGATGCATGACGCTATGTCCGTCTCCGCCGCCGCCCGTGGTCACCAGAACCAGCTTTTCATCGGCCTTGATGGCATATTTTTTCTTGATTCGGGCGATCGCGTCCTTTCCGGGAATCTTGCGGGGAATGTATCCGGTAAAGTGCATTTTGCGGCTGACGGAATCCGGCATGTCATACTCGGTGATGGGATCATACAGATCCTGATTTCCATAAATCCAGATCTCGCTGTAGAGTTCGTCCAGAATTTGATAGACGCCTTTTTTTTTCCAGTCGCTTCGAACAATTTCCGCCTCGTCCATGATGTCCCGAAGGCCTAAAATGGTGCGGGTGTTGGGAAGGCATCGCCGCAGCCATTGAAGGGTGGGCAGCACTTCTTTTTTTAACCCCAGGGGTTCCTTGTCCACGATGAACAGATGGGGCTGGAATGTCTGGGCCGTTGCGGTGATAATATTGGTGCGGATGTCCACGGCATGTTGCGGGTTGATTTTGATGGACAGGGGAAGGTATTCGTCGTTGGTTTTTTTGATCATGCCCGGAATGCGCACGAAATCAACCTGCTCGGGAAAGGAAAACCGGCCGGCAATCGGAGAGCCCGTCAAGATCAGCACATTGACATCCGGGCCCGCCAGATGGGACGCAATGGCCATGGTGCGCCGGATATGGCCCAGCCCATAGGTGTCATGGGAATACATTAAAATATTATAAGTTGAGTTCAGCCCCATTCGATTACCGTTTGTGTTCGATGCTACGCAACCTGTTTCATCTATCACAGTTTACCTGGAAATGACACAAGAAATTCGGAAGATCGGTCATCCACAGCATTTCTTGAATTTTTTTCCGCTGCCGCAGGGGCAGGGATCGTTTCGACCGGTTTTGGGAGCCTGTCGGATAAATTGTTTGGGCCTGGGCGGCCCGCCGTCCCAGAAAAACCAGGTTCCGTTTTCCTTTTTGAACTGCGCCAGCTCATGGTGTTTGATCCGCTCGCCATTTTCAGAATATTCCGCCATGAATTCAACGGTGCCGGCCGGATCTTCGCTGCCGCCACCGACGGTGTCCAGAATTTCCAGCCGGTGCCAGACGGATTTTTGGGCCCATTGCCGGATATTGTTTTCAGAATCCTGTTTTCTCTGGTCGGGATGGGTGGTGCGGACAATGTAATCCACTTCGCTTCTGGTGTACGCGGTATACCGGGACCGCATTAACGCTTCGGCGGTCGGCGCCGGTTTGATTCCCCGGATAAACGGTTCGCAGCATTCGCCGTAAGGCAGCGAAGCGCCGCAAGGGCAAGATTCCATATAAAACTCCTTTAACATGTCTTTAACATCTGTCACGATTGATTCCATACACAATAACTGCAAAATCATCCCCTGTCCAGCGGAACCCGAAAAAGCCCGCGGGTGTTGGTCCATAGTGCATCCGCCAGCTCATTCGGGTCTTCTTTCCGCACTTGGGCAAGTTTTAGAAGGACGGAGCGGACAAAGGCGGGTTCGTTTCTTCGGGTATGGTTTTTTTCCGGCGCCGGTGTCAGGTACGGCGCATCCGTTTCAATCAGGATGCGGTTCCGCGGGATCTCGGTTGCCAGCTTTCGCAGGTCTGCTCCGCGGCTCTGGATGGTTAAAATGCCGGTGATGCCGATAAAATACCCCAAGTCCAGATACTGCCTCAGTTCCGATCGGGTTCCGCTGAAACAGTGGATAACGCCGTTGCCGGGATGCCGGTGGTATTGTTTAAGGATGTCCAGCAACCGGCCGCTGCTTTCCCTTTCATGAAAAATGACCGGGAGATCCAGGGAATCGGCCACTGCCAGTTGCCGGATCAGCCATTTTTCCTGAATTTTTTGGGGAGAATGCATGCGGTTGAAATCCAGGCCGATTTCTCCCCATGCCAGCACTTTGGGGTGGCCCGCAAGCTTTTCAAGCGCCTCCATGCCGGATTCGCCGGCTTCCGAGGCATCGTGGGGATGGAATCCCACGGCTGCAAAGATTCCCTTGTGAGCTTCGGACAGTGCCACGGCCTTTTGTGAGGTCATCAGGTTGATGCCGGCAATCATCATGGCGGATACGCCGGCATTTCGGGCGCGTTCAAGGACGGGTTCAAAATCCGGGTCATAAACGCTGTCATCCAGATGACAGTGGCTGTCAAACAGTTTCATGAAACTCCTTCGAGTTTTTGCAGGGCCTGGCCGGCGATACATGTCAGTTGGGGAAATTCCGCTTCCCGAAACTGTGACAGAGAGCGGTTCAGCATTCTCAGCGCGGCCGGAACATAGGCGTCAAAACCGGATTTGCCCTTGACCTGGGTCAGATATCCGAAAGCCCCCAGGATCTGAAGATTGCGGGTGATCCGGCAATATTGATATGCGCGGGTAAAGGAAATCGGGTCAACAAAAACCCGGGTGGAAAGCTCCCGGATGCAAAATTCAAGAACCCGGTCCTGAAGGCTCTGGCCAAGGTCCACATAGGGGTCGATCAGAAGGGAGGCCAGATCATACTGAAGGGGTCCGATCCGGCCCCCTTGAAAATCAATGGCGTATAGACGATTGTTCTTCACCATGAGGTTCCGGGACTGAAAATCGCGATGCATGAATCCATTCATGGCCCCGTTCAATGCCCGGTCAGCCAGCTCGATGAATTCATCCATCAGATCCTCAACGTGAATATCCAGATTCAGGTAGCCATTTAAAAACGCCTCGACAAAATACCGGCATTCTTTTTCAAGTATCAGGGTTTTGTCATAGACCGGCGTCTGGTAGGTCCAGGAAGGATCAAAACCGCTGCCGCCGATTAATGAAAGGGATATCAAAAGCTTAACAGCGGATTGGTACCAGGTCAGCGTTTCGTTCACGTTTTGGGAGCGATGCACAATGGACTGAAGATGAACATCGCCGATATCTTCAACAAGGACCAGTCCGGCAAATGAATCCGCCCGGTAAATCCGGGGAACCGAAATCCCCTTGTCGTATAGATGCTTGCCAATGGCGACAAATGCGTCACATTCGCCGCGAACATCCCGCTGACTATGGATGCCATGATCCGCGACTACCAGAGAATGCCGGGGAGTTGAGATCCGGTACCACAACCTGTCCGACCCGTCTCCGGCAATGCGGGTCGTGGTTGTCGGGCCTGTCGGCTCATCGGGGAATGCCAGTTGAAAGGCCTGGGGCGAAAGCTGATCCAGTACCGCGGACTGATACTGACGGGGGGTTCCGATATCCTTCCAGTAGCAATTTTCCGGAATATGGGCACGGATGGTCATGCCTTCCTTGATCAGGGTCCGGTAAAGGTCGATGCTGCTGGAAGACGGGGCGCCGGGGATCCATTTAAGAACTTGCGGATCAATGACCTGAATGCCGGTAAAGGTGAGTTTCGGCAAGCCGGGGTTTGAAGGCACGAAATTACCGTCATCAAAGCCGATGACGGACTGGTCGGCATCCACGGATACCGTATTGATTTGCGGAAAATCGTGAAGAACCAGCGTGACCGGGTGGCCGTGACGCTGATGAAAGTCATAAACAGCCTTTAGATCCATGTCCGTTACAATATCCCCGTTGATAACCATGAACGCGTCTTTGTCCCAGAAGTCCCGGACATTGTGAATCGCGCCGCCCGTGCCCAGAATCCGGGGCTCATAACAGGTTTGAACGGGAATGGAATAGCGCTGCTGTGCAAGAAAGGCCTCGATGTCCCGGTGCAGGTGATGGGTATTGATCATGATGGATCGGCACTGGGCCTGAATCAGGCTTTGAATGGTTCTGTCCAGCAGTGGTTTTCCGTTTATGGGAAACAGGGGCTTGGGAATGCACCGGGTATGAGGAAGCAGGCGCGTGCCCAGACCCGCGCATAATATGAGCGCTTTCATGGAATCAGCGGATGATGACCCATGGCGATCTATTGCCTTCAGGATGACAGCAACCGCAGGTATTTTTGGATGGTGTTGGCATAGAATTCTATCTGCTCTTTATCTTCGGATCCGGTGACGCCGTGGGTGATAAAAAAGTCCTCGGCATTTTTGTAATTGATTTTGGACAAAGCCTCCTTATGTCCGATTTCATGGCGTTTGTACATCCGGTTGCCCCGTGAGAGAATTTTTTTGGCGCGGCCGTCGGCATCCACGGTATTTTTTGGGTATCGCATAAAAAAATTCAAAACAACCCAGTAGGATTCAAAATAGGTCTTGATGAAACCGGCGAAGAGCCTCAGCTTCCTGAAGCCCACGGAGGTAATGTTATAAGTTTCCGGAAGCATGGGGTGCGGGATGATAATGGCGTCATCAATAAAGGCCTTCAGGGATTTTCGGACATAATAATCCGAGGTTTTGTCCACGTCATATGCAAATTCATTTTTAAAGAAATTCTGCAGAAAAGCATATCCGGGCTGGATGTCCGAAGTGGAAAACTGAAAGGCATCCCTGTCCAGAATGGTCAGGGCCGTAAAGACCGCGGGCACAAAGAAAATGATGCAGTTGTTTTTATAGTATTCCAGAATGGGCCGTTTGCCGACGCTAACTTTATACTCGGTTTTGGAAAATGTCTCGCTGTCTTCACCGGTGAAACGCTCCACGAATTTGCGATTCACATACGCATCCAGTACCTGCTGAATTGCACTGGCGGGATCCATCATCAGGGTGTCGGCCAGCTTTGCCCCGGATGCATACAGATAGCTCATATAAACTTCAATGTCATTTGACAGGTCATCAAAGGAAAACCGTTTCTGGGATAAGTTCAAGAGTGCACCGGCCGCCAGCGCATGCGGGGTGACGACCGATACGCTGTCAATCGCGTTAAGTATCCTGAACCCCAGATTGCGACAGAGTTCATTGTTCTGTTTGGAAGTCATATCCTGAATCGACAGCCCGCTCCGGGCCTGAAGGGCGTTTAAGGATATGGGCTCATGAAAATTGATGTAGATCCTGCCATATCGTTTTTTAAGGAGCTTTCTGGCCTTGATCACCTGCATGAAGCTTTCCGGTTTTTTCTGCCCGCCTTCCAGTTCGTGAAGGTAGGCGCCTTCTTCCAGCACCCGATCGTAGCCAACATAGATGGGAACAAAAATCAAGTCCTTGCAGGCGCCCTGTTTGAAAGAATCCAGGAGAATGGATAGGAGTCCCAGCTTCGGCAGGATGAGTTTTCCGGTTCGACTCCTTCCGCCTTCGATAAAGAATTCAACATTGAAACCATCTTCAAGGAGCTTCAGGATATACTCGGAAAACACTTTTGAATACAGTACCGCCCCTTTAAAGGATCTTCGAATAAAAAAAGCCCCGCACCCTCTGAACATCGGTCCGATGGGCCAGAAAGACAGATTTTTTCCTGCTGCGATGATGGGGCAGGGCATATTGTTCAGATGCATCAGATAGGACAGAATCAAGTAATCAATATGGCTTTTGTGGCAGGGGATAAAAACGAGCGGGCCTTTCAGAGAGGCGGTTTTGATCCGGTTCAGCCCTTCGGTGTCCAGGGTCACGCCGTCGAACATGACCCGGATGATCCAGCCGACTGCCTTTGCGGCAATGCTGATGATGGAGGGATTATATCGGGCGGCGATTTCATCCAGATGTTCATTGGCCTGTTTATGGATTTTATGGATGGGGATGTTCTTTACCTGGGCATGATGTTCCATAAAATTTCTCAGGCGCTCATGGGTTAAAACGGATTCCTTGAATTCCTCGGGAGATTTCAAGACAGGTCCGATGGTGCTGACCCGGTGCCGGTTGATTTGCATGAGCAACTGCTTTCGAAGAAGCCGGGAAAGCGGGTCAGCGGGTTTTCCCTGATGCTCGCTCTGGTTTAGAAACCACTGCAGGTTGAGCGGCTCGGAGACTTCGACAAAGAGCTTGCCCGGGTTCTTGAACAAGGTTACCAGGCGTCTGATTCTGCCGGGATTGATTTCCGTGCCAAAAATCATGTCCAGAAGGCTTGATGTCGATCGATCCGGAAATTTGCTGAAAAACATGACCAGGGGGACAATCACAATCGGTTTTTTCATCGTCTGCTGAATTTCAACAAGATACCGGACAGGATCGGTTTTGGATTTTACGAATCTTTGATAAAATCCATTGTCTTCCACCAGAGAGACCAGCGCGGATGTACCCGTGGTCAGTTTTTCTTGAATGTAGCCAGAGTCATAAGGACTGGGCAAGGCAAAATGGCGAAAAAAATAATCCAGATGGAAGATGGCCATGCGGACCAGGCGCATCAGGGGCTGCCAGAAAAATATCCGGTAATCGCATCCGATTTCAGGGGCTTTAAGATTTAACTGATGAAAGCGAGTGTAATAAAACAACCATTCAAAATAACTTTTGGTTTTATGAACATAAACAATGACGGCATCTTCCGGAAGCTGTCCGAGGGATTTGATCTGGTCTTCGTGAATCTTGATTCCAGAATAAAAAAGCTTAAAAAAACCATAGATGATGAAACTGATATGCCGGGGCAGGTAGCAGGAAAAATACTGGCGTTTGCCTTGGAGTATCCAGTCAATGCAGCGATTATAGCTTGTTTTTAAGACTGAAAAAGAATTTTTTTTCATCAGCGCACCCTGCAAATTGAAGTTAATATGAAAATAACACCAGATGGATCAAAATAACAAAGGCGGATTTTCATTGCAATATTTAAATCCCCCGTATAAATTAAAAGCAAAGACTAATGGTAAATTAAGACGAAAATGCGTGGATAACCACTGCTCAAAAGGAGGCGCTCTATGGAAAAACAGGACATTGTCAATATCGCTGAAGGGTTAAGACTTATCGAAATGGGCGTTGAGAAAATTCAGGGCGTGATGCGGGAAAAGAAAATCAAGTCACTCAAAGATATCGCGGCTGAGTTCATCCCTTTTTTCAAGGAAGACGATCACGAGTTGACAGATTCGGTCATCAAGCGGCTGGAAAATAAGTGATAGTCTATAGGCAATGGGCGATAGACGATGGATCATGCCATCCATGGCTCATCGCCCATTACCCTTGAGCCATGTTTTATTCCATGATCAGACAGTCCGCCACAAGCTCCCAGAGGTATTTTACCACAAGATTCTCCATGCCATATTCGGCTTTGATGGCGTTCAGCTGACCGTGGCAACTGTGACAGGGCACAACCACCATGGATGCGCCGGTTGCCTGAATCTGCTCCATTTTTTTTCTGCCGTAAAAAATCCGTTCGGTGTTGTAGCCGGTCGTCAGCGTTCCGCCGCCCCCGCCGCAGCAATACTGACTGTCCCGGGTGGGGTACATATCCACCCAGTTTTCCATGCACTGGCTCAGTATCCATCGAGGCTCATCATAGAATCCCTGTCCGAAAATCCGCTCGGCCTTCCTGCCGTAGTTGCAGGGATCGTGATAGGTAGCCAGTACGCCGCTGAACCGAGATTTGTCCAGGCGGATTCTTCCCTCCCGAATGTAGGTCATCAATAACTCAAATACCGTATAGGTTCCAAAGGATTTCAAGGCTTCGGGATACCATTTTTCAAGACCAGACCTGGTCGCAAGATAGGCGTGCCCTCATTCCGGCCACAGGAGGTTCCTGGCCTTGAGCCGGGCCATGTTTTCGGCAATCCGGCCGGCCATAATTTTCATGGCCGGGTCATCTCCGGTAAACATGCCCCAGTTGGTGCCTTCCCAGTTTTCGGAGGGGACGGTCCAGTCTTCGCCGGCTGCATAAAAAATTTTCCACCAGTGCTTGAGGTCTTCGGTATGGGTATTGACCAGCTTGTTGTGAATGGTAGTCAGGATATTGGCCCCCTCCTTGTCAACAGAGACGGTAAACCCTTCGAATCCGGGCTCCTGGGCAATTTCATCGGCCACGTCTTCAAGAATGAAGACAAAGTCTTCTTTGGGCAGTCCCAGATTGTTGCCGGTTTTCAGCGCGGCCTCCAGCCCCTTGTGAAGAATTCCCGGCACCTTGTCCCGGTCTCTGAGAGAGCGGATTCCCCGCATCAGATCCGGAATGTGAATACCCATGGGACAGACATGTTCGCATTTTCCGCACATCGTGCAGATCCAGGGCCATCTGGATTCAACCAGTTCGCTTTGTAGTCCCAGCGAAACCATGCGAATGATTTTTCGGGGATCAAACCCGTCAATGCCCGAAACCGGACAGGCCCCGGAGCATATGGCACAGGTCAGACAATGGTCCTGATCAAACGGCCAGTTCTTGAACAGGTCTTGATTCAGGCGATTCATGGAAAAGGATTCGGTTGTCGTCATAAGTTGATTCCTAAGGGTCCGGCTTCCGCCATCTGTTTTTCGAACTTTCTGGCAGTTTCGGCAAATTCAGCGGCCATGTTCGATGCCAGGGTTTTTAAAAGAAGTCTATTCGGGTCAATGCCGATTTGTTTGAGCATATTTTTCAGATGTGCCGTGCGTCGTGCGGCCAGAATATTTCCCCGCTCCGAATGGCAGTTGCCTTCATGACAGGTGAATACCAGAACGCCGTCTGCCTGATGCTGAAAAGCAGCCAGGAGATATTCCGCAGAAATGCTGCCTGAACACGGCACTTCAACGATGGACAATCTTTCCGGAAAGCTCAGCCCCGAAAGGGTGGCCAGCTCTTTGGCGCGTCCCGCAGATCGGCTGCAGCAGAAGGCAACCAGAAAAGGGGTGAATGAATCGGTATTGTCTCTGCGGGGAATCGGCCGAAGTCGTTCTGAAATTGCCTGGATGCGCAGATCTTCAATGCGGATGGCTTTTGCGGGGCATTCCGCGGCGCACATGCCGCATCGTTCGCAGGCATCAGTCATTACGACCGGCCGGGTGTTAAGCGTAATGGCATGGTAGGGGCAGAGCCTGAAACAGGTCAGGCAGCGGACGCAGGCGCCGGCATCGATTTCGGCCTTGTTTCCCGGTGTTGTCAGCGTTCCTTTTGTCAGAGAAAACAGGGTGACGGCCGTTTCCCGAATCTCCGCCCGTTGGGCTGAAGGCGACAGCATCCCCCGGGAAGCACCGGCGGCCAATATGCCTTTTCGGTTGGTGAATACGCTTAGCCGGTGGACATTGTCCGGCTGAATGTATCCGACTGAATCCGTGTCCAGGCAAAAAATCCGGGACAAGTCCTTCAGATATGGCGAAGGGGCAATTGCGTCATCCACCACCGTTATATCCGCTTCAGCTGTAAACGGCATTCGCGTGATGTCGTCCACAAACGCGATGTTGACTTTCCCCTCCACATCCTGCTGAAAGGTCGGAAGCGTATCCGAGAACTTGACATAAACCACGCCGGCTTCCCGTGTTTGGCGATACAACGCTTCCAGGCCCGATGCGCCGACCTTGAGGTTTCGGGTCAGGATTATGGTTTTCATTCCCAGATTCTTCTGAAGCTTCAGGCAGGATTCCATGGCGGTTTCAACCATATGCGGATAGCTTTCACCGGCAAGGCCAACGATAAAGACTGCGGTCTTTCCTGGCGTTAGTGCCTGTCCCGATGCCAGGGGGGAAGCAAGAATATTCCGGATTCCGGAAAGGGACAGTACCGTTGGGGAGGCGCTCAGTCCGTAAAGGGAAAAAAGAGGGCTTTGAATGCCGTCTTCGGCAATGACGATATTTGCAAAAGTTAGTGGGGGGGTGTCGTGCGGCGAACTGAGAATCACCTGAAAATTTCCCGCCGAACCCGTGCAGTGGCTGACGCGCGTTTCCGTGCGGACTTCAAAAAGAGGTGATGGATCATCCGTATCCACGGAAGTGGCCGTGTCCGGGGTTACCAGCACGACAGGGACGTTTCCGGACAGCAGCGCTTTTGCAATTCCCCAAGCAACCGGCCCGTTTCCAAGAAGGAGAGTTCGTTCTTTCAAATGATCACCTTATATCTGTGACGAGGTTTCCAGATAGCGAAAGATATCGCTGGCGGCTTTTCCGGCGCTTAGGACCGATTCGGCGATGCTCATGGGCTCAAGAACAGTCCCTGCGGCAAAAACACCTTCGGGAAGCAAAACGGTTTCTTTCCGGGCATAATCAAAGCCATCCATATCGACATTCAGCATGGCAGCCAGATTCCGGGTGGATTCGGAAGGCATCAGCCCGATGGACAGGATCACCATATCAAAGACGGCTTCCTGATAGGCCTGGGTGTCCGGATCGAAATACGACAGATTCAGCCGATCGTCAGCAGTCTTCAACACGTCGGCCGGAATAGACCGGATCATTCGAACCTGCTGCCGGGTATCGGCATAATAGGCTTGAAAATTCTTTCCGAAATTTTGAACATCGATATAAAAAAAAGTGGCCTCCATTCCCGGCTGGCGGTTCTGAATGCATCTGGCCATTCGAAGCGCCGCGCCGCAGCAGATTTTTGAGCACCACAGATGACCCAGGGTGGAGTCTCTGCTTCCCACGCACTGGATAAAGGCCATGTTCCGGGGGAATGCCGCGTCAGACGGCCGTTTGACCGTGCCGCTTCGTCGCAGCATCCGGTCGAGTTCCAGGGTAGTCATCACGTTTTCAAACCGCCCGTATCCATAGGGCTTGTTTGCGGGATGAAAGGGGGCGAATCCGGAAGCCATCAGGACGGCATCCACCTCAATGTGCTGCATTTTCCGGTCCTGCTTCAGGGTGACCTCAAACCGCTTTTGCCGATCGACCTTATCGACGTCGGCATTCAGATGGACCCGGATGTTGGCATCGCCGGTTGCCTGCCGGATCTTTTCTTCCACCATGCAGGCGCCGCAGGCAACACAGCGGTCTGCCGCCTTGCAGGATAGCTGGGCTGCATGACCGCCCAGTGAACCCGAGTTTTCAACCAAATCAACTACCACGCCCAATCGTGCCAGATCAACGGCAGCACAAAGCCCTGAAATGCCGCCGCCGATCACCATAATCTGTTTCATGGATGGATTCACTTTCAATCTCCTTGGGCGGATGGCGAAAGCATGTTGTGAAGCTCCTGCTGAATATACTCGGCCAGTGCTTCCGCCTTTTGCTTCGAAATGGTTCCAATGCCTTCGGAAAGATTCTGAATGATGTCTTCGTTCATATCGGTTGTTTTGTTGATCAGGAAGGCATCCACTTCCCCGTCTTCCGAAAGCAGTCCGCAGGCGCCGACAGCACCCGCAAATTCATCCCCGATAAATATGGGAACGACTAGTTTGATCAGCCCGGCGTCGCATTCTTCAATGGCCGGCATGCGGGTTTGCATGGCCTGAGCCGCAATGTTCATATGGGCCACGGCACAGATATAACTTTGGCCTTTGTCGATGGCCTTGATGGCCGGGCACAGCCGGTTTACCCATTCTTTGTATTCCGTGATGCGAATGCCTTGCGGATTGAAAACATTGGCATCCATCCCGGATTTATCATGAATACTCTTTTCAAACGCCATCCATTTTTCAATGGGATAAATGTCGGTCAGCTTCATGTCGAATCTTCACCTTTCATATTGCGATCTTTTCTGCAAGCTATAGAAAAATGAATGTCGCCTGTCAATAAAAACCTGTCTTTACAAACGGCTATTTCAGTGTTAGATTTCAATGAATTGAAAAAAAATATTTAGAAAGTTAACCGACCGACACTGCAGGAGCCGAAAATGGACTATATCAAAATTAAATTTGGAAGTGATTTTGACGCGGTAAGCTCCGGTTTTGAAAAATCCATCGAGGACATATTTCGATCCATGAACCCGATTTTCACACTGTGTAATCGTACCTGGAATCCCCAGATGGATATTTACGAAACGCATGAAGAAATCATTATTCGCGCTGAAATTGCCGGTGTGGATAAAGAGAATCTCGAGGTGGAAATCAACAGCAAAGCCGTCCGGATTCACGGAAAACGGACGGAAATGTCCCGTATGGATAATGCCACTTACAGGCTTGCCGAAATTCAATACGGGTGTTTTGAACGCATTCTCTTTTTGCCGTCACCGATTGATCCGGAAATTGTCAGTGCGTCATATTTGAACGGTTTCCTTCAGATTCGGCTGGCCAAACTGCCGGTCAATATTGTTTATAAAATACCCATATCCGATGAATAATAAGTGGCCGAATCCATTTTGCACGGTTTGTAGAAGTCTTGAAAAGTCAAAATTGAAGCGGCTTTTAAGCCGTTTCGAATATATTCAGTCATCCTTATAGATCTTCCTTTGGAGGTACCCATGCCAGAACAGCAACCGCCCACGGAAACCATTGCGGACAAGAAATTGGAGCTTCTTCCCATCCTGCCGTTATTTGACGCTGCCCTTTTCCCCAAAATGGTATTGCCCCTGGTTGTGATGCAGGGAGAATCGGTGAAGCTGGTTGATGAGGCCATGGCCAGTGATCGCCTGATCGGACTGGTGGTGTCTAAGAAAATTGCCAAGGAAAGTGCCAGTCCTGAAGAAGATCTGTATACGATCGGAACCAGCGCCTTGATTTTAAAAATGGCCAAAACCCAGGACAATCGTGCCCAGTTGCTGGTTCAGGGACTCAGCCGTTTCAAGATTCTTGAATTCATGGACAGCAAACCCTACCTTCAGGCCAAGGTCGAGATGATTCCTGAAACAGAGATCAAGGATACGGAAACCGAAGCCCTGATGGCCAACATTGTCAACCTGTTTGCCCGGATTGCTGAACTTTCTCCCGGACTGCCGCCCGAAATCGGGGCAATGGCCAAGTCCATACAGGATCCGGGCACGCTGGCCGATATGATCGCATCAACCATCAATTCCACGCCGGATGAAAAACAAAAAATTCTGGAATTGATCGATATCAATGAACGGCTTAAAGAAGTCACGCGAATGGCTAATCATCAATTGGAGATTCTGGAGCTCGGCAACAAGATTCAGAGCCAGGTCAAGGGAGACATTGATAAAAGCCAGCGCGAATACTACCTGCGTCAGCAGTTGAAGGCGATTCGGGAGGAGCTGGGTGAAAAAGACGATTCCTCGGTCGAGGTGGATGATTACCGTAAAAAAATTGCGGATAAAAATCTTCCGGAAGATGCCGCAAAAGAGGCGGAACGGGAGCTTAACCGGTTATCCCGCATGCACCCCTCATCCGCGGAATATACCGTGGCATCCACTTATCTGGACTGGCTGACCGCCCTTCCCTGGCACGACAGCACCGAGGACAACCTCGACATAAAAAAAGCCAGAAAGGTTCTGGATGAAGACCATTTTGGCCTGGACAAGGCCAAAACCCGTATCCTCGAATATCTGGCGGTCAGAAAACTGAAGCCCGATTCCAAGGGCCCGATTTTATGTTTCGCCGGTCCTCCGGGAACCGGCAAGACGTCTCTGGGAAACTCCATTGCCAATGCACTCGGCAGAAAGTTTCACCGAATTTCCCTGGGGGGCGTCCGGGATGAGGCGGAGATCCGCGGGCATCGCCGCACATATGTGGGCGCACTCCCTGGGCGAATCATTCAGGGAATTCGCAGGGCAGGCTCCAATAATCCCGTGTTCATGCTGGATGAAATCGATAAGGTCGGCAGCGACTTCCGGGGTGACCCTTCGTCCGCGCTGCTGGAAGTGCTGGATCCGGAACAGAACTTCAGCTTTTCGGATCATTACCTGGATGTGCCCTTTGATCTGTCCAAGGTTATGTTCATTACCACGGCCAATGTGCTGGATACCATTCCGCCGGCTCTCCGGGACCGGATGGAAGTCATCAACCTCTTGGGCTACACGGAAGATGAAAAAATCAAAATCGCCAACCGGCATCTGATTCCCCGGCAGCGAAAAGCCCATGGGCTTAAAGCGGATCAGGTCATTTTTTCCAGGGGGGCGATTCGGCACATTATTGCCGGTTATACCCGTGAAGCCGGCCTGAGAAACCTGGAGCGTGAAATTGCCTCAATCTGCCGGGGGGTGGCCAGTAAGGTGGCCGAGGGAGAAGCAACGGCGGCAACGATAAATTTGAACAACATTTCCAAATACCTGGGTCCGATCAAAATGCAGACCGAAACCCGCGCCAGAGTATCCACGCCCGGCGTTGCCATTGGTCTTGCCTGGACCCCCAATGGTGGTGATATTCTTTTTATTGAAGCAACCGCCATGAAGGGGGGTAAAAATCTGACCCTGACCGGCCAGCTTGGGGATGTCATGAAGGAATCCGCAACCGCAGCCTTAAGCTTTATCCGCTCCAATGCAGTCTCAATGGGGATCGCGGATGACTATTTTGTAAATCACGACCTTCACATTCATGTTCCGGCCGGCGCAATCCCCAAGGATGGCCCGTCCGCCGGTGTTACCATGCTGACCGCGCTGACGTCTCTGTTGACCAACAAGCCGATTCGAAAAGATCTGGCCATGACCGGAGAGATTACGTTAAGGGGCCAGGTGCTGCCGGTCGGCGGGATAAAGGAAAAAGTGCTGGCCGCGCATCGGGCGGGAATCAAGACCATCATTATGCCCAAGTGGAATGAAAAAGATCTGGAAGAGATTCCTAAAAAAATTCAAAAAGACATTCAATTCCATTTTGTTGAAAAAATGATGGATGTCATCAAGCTGGCTCTGGAGAAATGAAACGCATCTGCTGCCTGATAATCCTGGGAGGGATTCTGATAGCGGGCGGCTATGGGTGTACTCGCTCTGTTGTGCCGTCTTCCAGCCGTCCGCCGTCTGCCGCGATTCCACCGTCTTCTCCCAAGCCCTATAAGGCGCTGGGGCAGTGGTATCAGCCGCTGCCGGATGCCAGGGGGTTCAAGCAGACGGGCATTGCCTCATGGTATGGAGAAGATTTTCATGGAAAAAAAACATCCAGCGGCGAAATCTACGATATGCATGCTGAATCCGCGGCTCACAAGACCCTTCCCCTGGGAACAATTGTCCGGGTTCGAAACGTGGACAACAACCGGGAAATGGAGATTCGTATCAATGACCGGGGGCCTTTTGTGACCGGAAGGGTTATTGATCTTTCTTATGCGTGTGCTTCCAAACTCGGCGTTGTCGGGCCGGGTACCGCACCTGTTGAACTGGTTGCCGTTGGAACAACTGCCTTGGCGGCAAACAGCGGCGCCGGCTCGGCGGATTTTTATTATCAGGGGAATTTTACGATTCAGGTCGGTGCTTTTTCAGACCGCAACAATGCGGAGAAGCTGAAGGCCAAGTTGGATAAGTCTTATCAGAATGCCCATATCCAGCCTTATGACAATGGCAGGGGAATATTTTATCGGGTCAGGGTTACAAAATGTTCGAGCCTGGAGCAGGCCATTCAGTATGAAAAAACCCTGGCTTCGGGCGGGTATGAGGGAGCCTTTGCCGTGGCGGAATAACAGGGGTTGACCTTGATGAATTGACACTCCATGTTTATCTTTAAGCGTCTGTGATTTAGCATGGTTTTTCACGGAAAAACACCGATTTCCTTATACTCGGGAGGCACTGCGGATGACGATTCAAAATGATGATGAAAATTCCTGTAAAACCGAGGCCGCATCCTTTACGCGGTATCGCAGCCGTATTCCGGAACTGGCGGATTCCCTGATTAACAGCTGCCATGACAGGGAATGTTTTACCCACATCGATTACGATCCCATTCCTTCCGAAGGATACGTGGTGGATATCATCGATAAACTCCGGGAAATCCTTTTTCCGGGGTATTTCAGCCGGGAAAAAATTGATCCGGTCAGTCTCAAATATACCATGGGTCAGGCGGTTACGGCTTTGTTTGATATGCTGTCGGAGCAGATCACCCATAGTATTCGGCATGATTGCTTCCGGTATGATCTTTCCTGCAGCGATTGCGGGGACCGGGGGTATGAAATCGCACTGGCCGTGCTGGAATCCATTCCGTCGATACGAAAGATTCTGGCAACCGATATTCGGGCAGCGTATGAAGGGGATCCCGCGGCCAAAAGCCACGATGAAATCATTTTCAGCTATCCCGGAATATATGCCATCAGTGTTTATCGGGTTGCCCACAGGCTTTTTGAGTTAAACGTGCCGCTGCTTCCCCGAATCATGACCGAACATGCCCACAGTATCACGGGAATCGATATTCATCCGGGAGCCCAAATCGGCGAAAGATTTGTCATTGATCATGGCACCGGGGTTGTGATTGGGGAAACCACCGTGATCGGAAACAATGTCCGGATTTATCAGGGTGTAACCCTTGGGGCGTTATCCCTTCCGAAAAATGCCGGAGAAAAACTGAGGGGAAAAAAACGTCATCCCAGCATCGCCGATGAAGTCATTATTTATTCAGGGGCAACCATTCTGGGAGGCGATACGGTGATCGGGGAACGATCGATCATTGGCGGCAATGTCTGGATTACGGAGTCCGTCCCGCCCGACACGACGGTCATGATGGAACTCCCCCGGCTGATCTACAAACATCCGTCTTCGGCCTGAACATTGGCTTGTGGTTACAATCCATGCGTGCCGGTGCCTTGATCGACGCAAATTTTTCCCGAGCGAACTCAGCACAGGCTGCTGACTTCTGCATTTTCACTATCTGAATAGAAACCATTATGCAGATTCAAAAAAATCAGTTGTTTGAAGTCGAGATATCCGATGTTGCTTATGGTGGCAAGGGGATCGTTCATATCGAAGGTTTTGCTGTTTTCGTGGATCAGGCGGTTCCCGGAGACAGGGTTCGCATTGCCATTACCCGAAAAAAGAAAAATTATGCTGAAGCCCGTGTGGTGTCGCTCCTTCAACCGTCTTCGGATCGGGTTTCGGCGCCCTGTGCCCACAGCGGCGTTTGCGGGGGGTGCAAATGGCAGTTTCTGGACTACGGCCGGCAACTGGCGTATAAACGGCGGCATGTTGCCGAATCTTTGGCGCATATCGGCTTGATTAAAGAGGCAACGGTCCATCCAACGCTTGCTTCCGAGCTGTGCTTCGGATATCGCAATAAAGTGGAATTTACCTGCTCGGACAGCCGGTGGCGTTTGCCGACTGAAATGGAAAACCATGATGTAACCAGTAGTTTCGCTCTGGGATTCCATGTGCCGGGCGTGTTTCACAAAGTTGTGGATATCGAATCCTGTCTGTTGCAGCCGGACATGGGAAATCGGATACTGGGCGATGTGCGCCGGTATATTCAATCATCGGAAATGCCGATGTATTGCCCCCGGACCCACAATGGGTTCTGGCGGTTTATCATGCTTCGGCATTCCGTGGCCCATGACCACTGGTTGGTGAACATCATCACCGCCGCGGAGAATCGCGGGGTCGTGCAGCCCCTGGCGGATCTGTTGAAAAACAAGTATCCGCAAATCATCTCCGTGGTCAACAACATCACCGCGAAAAAGGCTGCGGTCTCCGCAGGGGAACATGAAATTCGACTTTTCGGAAGTGCGCATCTGACCGATCGCATCTGCGGTTTTGAATTTGACATTTCCGCCAATTCATTCTTTCAGACCAATAGCAGGGGGGCGGAAACCCTGTACCGGACGGTGATGGCTTATGCCGGACTGACCGGCAATGAAACGGTCTTTGACCTGTATTGCGGTACCGGAACCATTGCCATCTGCCTCTCGAAAGCTGCCCGAAGGGTTATCGGGTTTGAAATCGTCGATGCCGCGATATCCGATGCGGAAAAAAACTGTCTGAAAAACGGCATCTTAAACTGCACGTTTTACCGGGGAGATATCAAGGATCGTCTGTCCGAGGCATTGCATGCGCCCGATGTCATGATCATCGACCCTCCGCGCGATGGCATGCACAAAAACGTCGTGCAGCAGGTTCTGAATATGCTGCCCGAGCGGATCATCTATGTATCCTGCAATCCGGCGACGCTGGCCAGGGATCTGGGGCTCATGAAAGACGCCTATCAGGTTATCGAAGTGCAGCCGGTGGATATGTTCCCCCATACATTTCACATCGAATCGGTTGCCCGCCTTCAAAAGCGGTGATCAGGCGATTTTTTCGGGTCATGAACCCTGCGTTGAAAATGGAGGCGGTGTTGCTGAAGCAGGTTGTTTTTCTGGACCGGGACGGGGTTATCAACCGGGATTCTTCGGATTACATCAAGTGCTGGGAGGAGTTTATCTTCCTTCCAAACAGTCTGGAGGCCTTGAAAATCCTTACCCGGAAAGGCTACACACTCATTGTGATTACCAACCAGTCCATCATCAACCGCAAGTGGATATTGCCGGAAGTATTGGAGGAGATGCATCGCCGGCTGAAATCCACGGTTGAATTTCATGGCGGCAGAATCACGGATATTTTCTTCTGTCCCCACACGCCGGAACAAAAATGTACCTGCCGGAAACCCAAACCCGGACTGATACAGCAGGCCTGTGAAAAATATGCCATTGATCTTTCCGATGCCGTCATGGTGGGGGACAGCGCCAAGGATATTCTGTGCGGAATAGCCGCGGGCTGCGGCAGAACGATTCTGGTTCAGACCGCCAATGATCCAACTGGGGGCATCAGTGCCCGGGATGCCCTGGCCCTGGGCAACGTTTATCCAACCGCTGTGGTGGCCGATTTGCTGGAAGCCGTCCGCTGGATCATTTCATGAATGCGTCCGGATCCCTGACCGATCTGGAAGGCTGCCTGGATCGCATTACGTTTTACAATCCGGAAAACCATTATACCATTGCAAAATTTCGTCCCAGAGGTGCCCAAAACCCGATCACGGTTGTCGGGTTCATGCCGGAGCCCACTGCCGGAGAATTTCTGAAGCTGGACGGTGTCTGGGAAACGCATGTCCGCTTCGGGCAGCAGCTCAAGATCGTCCGCTTTGAAGCGCTGCTGCCGGCAACGGTCGACGGCATCCGAAAATACCTGAAATCCGGTGTGATCAAGGGGTTGGGAGCCAAAACCATTTCCCGGTTGATCAGCCATTTCGGGGATCAGACCCTGGTGGTTATCGAATCAGCGCCTGAGAAACTGACCGATGTCAAGGGCATCGGCAAAGCCATTGCCAAACAGATTGCAGAATCCTGGAAATCGCATCACGCGGTTCGAAGTCTGATGATATTTCTCCAGAACCATGGCATTTCGCTGGCTTACAGCGGCCGCATTTTCAAGCGATATGGCGCAGCAGCCGTCGACATCCTTAAGGATCATCCCTATCAGATTGCCTGCGATCTGCCGGGAATCGGTTTCTATATCGCCGACCGGATTGCTCGGCATCAGGGCGCCCTTTCCGATGATCCGCTGAGAATCCGGGCCTGTATTCTATATCTGCTGGAACAGGCGGCATCTGACGGCCATATGTTCATGACAGGTCATGAAACCCGGAGAAAATGTGCCAGGCTCTTTGACATTGATGCTGAATCGGCATCCGCCGCACTGCTTTCGCTTTCCGATGAAGGTCAGGTGGTGCGGGAAGCCATGGCCGATCATGGCAGCGACCCGGATAGAGATTGGGGCAGCGATCAGGCGCTTTACCTTTCGGCGCTTTATCGGGCCGAAACCGGTATTGCCCTTCGACTCAGGGCTTTTTTATCAATTCCGGTGAAACCCCCCGATATCGATCAGGAGCAGATGACCCGGGAAATTCTGACGCGCCTGGCCATTCAGCTTTCCTCGGAGCAGCAAGCCGTGCTGGAAGAGATCCTCCTGCATCACATTGCCATCATTACCGGGGGGCCGGGAACCGGAAAGACCACCCTGATCCGTTCCATAGGCGCAATATGCGATCGCCTGCGGCAGAAAATCATCCTCTCGGCACCGACAGGTCGCGCAGCCAGACGTCTTTCCGAAGTTGCCCGGAAAAAAGCTTCGACCCTGCATAAGCTTCTGGGGTATAATCTGGAGCAGAATGATTTTGAAAAAGATGAAGACGACCCCCTGGATGTGGATGTAATGATTGTGGATGAAGCCTCGATGATGGATGTCCAGCTCATGTTTCATCTGCTGAAGGCTGTTCCCGTGACCGCTACCCTGATCCTGGTCGGGGATGTGTTTCAGCTCCCGTCTGTGGGGCCTGGAAACATTCTTTCGGACTTGATTCAATCCGGGGCCATCCGGACATTCGAGCTGAAAGAGATCTTCCGTCAGGCTGAAAAAAGCCCTATTGTCCTAAATGCCCACCGGGTCAGACAGGGCCATCTTCCGAATCTGGAAAAAGACCGGCATTCGGAAGGCCTTTCAGAGTTTTATTTTATTGAACAATTTCAGCCAGAAACGGTTGTGAAGACGATTGTTGAGCTGTGCAGCCGAAAAATCCCGGAGCGTTTCGGGTTGGATCCGGTCAGGGATATTCAGGTGCTGAGTCCCATGCATAAAGGGATGGTGGGAACCATTCAGCTCAACCAGGTGCTTCAGGAAGCATTGAATCCCCAATCTTCCCCCGTGGCTGGAATTCAATTCAGGCCGGGGGACAAGGTGATGCATCTGAAAAACAACTATGCCAAGGAAGTGTTTAACGGAGACATCGGTATCATATCGGAAATCGACCCATCTCCAAATTGGTCAAAGAAGCGGCTTTCGGTGAATTATGACGACAGGGTGGTGGATTATGAAAGCGAGGAACTCGATGATCTGACACTGGCCTATGCCATTTCCGTCCATAAATCCCAGGGATCGGAATATCCGGCGGTGGTGATTCCGCTGTTGTCCCAGCACCATCCGCTGCTTCAGCGAAATCTCCTGTATACGGCCATTACGCGAGGAAAAAAACTGGTCATTATCGTGGGGACCCGTCAGGCCCTGGATACGGCCATCAAGAACGATAAGCCCAGAAATCGCCTTTCGCTTCTGGATCAGCGGCTGAAAAACGCCGCGAATCATTCATGACAACAACCCTATTGCAGAAAGGTCGGATAACCGGTTCACCATGTCGAAGTCATTACTTGAGATCCATCATTTAAAGAAGTATTTCCCGATTATAGGCGGTATATTCAGAAGAAAAACGGGGTATGTCTATGCAGTGGACGATATCTCTTTGACGATTGAGGAGGGGAAAACCCTCGGGCTTGTCGGAGAATCGGGCTGCGGAAAAACAACGGTGGGAAGAGCCCTTCTGCGCCTGATTGAGCCTGACAGCGGAGCAATCAATTTCATGGGGCAGGATCTGATGGCTTTGTCGCAAAGCCGGCTAAGAGGGGCCCGCAGAAACATGCAGATCATTTTTCAGGACCCTTTCGAATCCCTGGATGCGCGGCAGACCATCGGTGACATTCTTGAAGAGCCATACGAGATTCATAAAGTCGGCTCTTTTGAGGATCGAAAAGATTATGTCAAAAACCTGCTGAATCGAGTTGGCATGCCTGAGACAGCCGTTTCGCGTTTTGCCCATGAGTTCAGCGGAGGTCAGCGGCAGCGCATTGGAATCGCACGGGCCATTGCCTTGAATCCCAAGCTCATCATCTGTGATGAGCCGGTTTCAGCCCTGGATGTCTCCATTCAATCCCAGATTGTCAATCTGCTGCTTGAGCTTCAACGGGAGATGAAACTGTCCTACCTGTTCATTGCGCACAACCTGGCGGTGGTGAAACACATCTCAGATGACATTGCCGTGATGTATCTGGGAAGAATCGTGGAATACGCGGATTCTGAAGAGTTATACTCGGCTCCGTTGCATCCCTATACCCAGGCCCTGATATCGGCTATACCGATTCCGGATCCTTCCCGAAAAAGGAAAAGATTCCTGCTTATAGGAGATGTTCCTTCTCCGGCCAATCCCCCTTCGGGATGTCATTTTCATCCCCGCTGCCCGTTTGCGGTGGCGATATGTAAAACTGCATACCCTCAACTGGTTTCTATGTCCGGCGCCGGCGAAAAAAATCACCGGATAGCCTGTCACAGGGCTGGAGCCGTCTCCTTGCTTTAGGAAACTTAAGGCAAGATGCAGATGGAATCATCGCAGGGGCAGGTGCCGTCGACTTCATAGGCATACATGATGCGGCTTTCGATTTCGGCGCGGGCTTCCGCGATGGGAGGAAACGGAAAGGGAGCGCAACGTGCGGCAAGCTCCGGTCTGGCCGGGATGCTCTCCAAGCCATTGGCGATCACCTCCCCCGTGTGACCATCCAGGATATCGGCATCCTCGCCGTTTGTGACCACGACAACGGGGATCTGATACGGGGCCAGGAGCCGGGATGCCGCCAGGGCCGGGCGATGCCGGGTGATCAGTGACCCCGGGCCGTATTTGATGATCATGCAGATTCTATCCGCAACGGTTACAGCCATATCCACTTTCACAATGGCGCAGTTGTCCCCTGCCTTGACCCGAAGGTTGCACCGGCTTTGAATATCCATCTGGGGATACCCTCCGACGTCCATCAGTATCCTGGCCAGCTTCTGGCGGTACCGTTCATCATGGGTGTCCGGGAGTAACCGGCCGGTAACTGCATCCACCAGTTCCCCGAGTATCAAATGATGGCCTTCCATTGCGAGAAACCCTTTTCTGAAAAATCCATGTCCGGGAAAACTTGAAGAATCCCGCAGGATATGTTAATTTTTTAAAAATGTTCTTCGATATCTATAGACTTTTAGAAATGCTTTTGGGAAGGCCGCAGGGAGGGGTACTTTTTTCGTACATCCCCGACCGATAATGCACCCAAAAGCTTTTCTGGCCAAAAGATATATTGGCTATATCAAGACAATTTATCCCTGACAAGACTACATTATGAAAATAGCAAATGACGATAAGGTTTCTTCCCGGCACTTTCAGCTTCCGTTGGGGTTTAGCAAAACAGATCCCGGCGATCTCAAACGGGTACTGGCTTTTTTGGATGATAGCTCTTCCGCGGAGCTGCCGGTGTCACTCTCGAAGGTGTTCTCCCGGTTTTCAGAGCAGCCCGAAGCATGGTCCGGGGCGAGAATCGCCAGAGTCATTTCCGATCTTTTTTCCGATCGAATGATTACCTGCGTGATGAATGGCCATGCATTTGCGCATCATCATTCCAGCGTCTTTCTGGAGGCACCCGATCAATGGGAGCGGATTCAGGTCATTCCTCGAAAACGGCTATCTTCCTGGGAGCTCGAGGCCATTGTCGACACCTGTCGGAAGATTTTTGGCAGGGGTTGCCCACCGGATCAAGATGATCTGATCCATTTCATTGGCGGTTGCTTGAAACAATGGAAAGCATCGCTTGCCGCTTTTGGCCGCCTGGCTGAAACCGGGCAATACCCGGGAGCGGCGGATATCCGCTCCAGCCTTTCTTTTATCCAAGCGTGGCTGGCCATACCGGACCCTTATGAAAGAATCTGTTTTGTCCGCGACGGAAAAGCGTCCCTGGTGTCATTTTCCCATACCGTTGTCCGGTTAAAGGATTTCTATGAAAACGGGATCATCCGCTGGGAATCATGGCAAAAATCGATCAAGAAGTTCATCGCGTTCCAGCCCGAAATCGAAGCTGATCCGGAAGCTGCCGCCGGCCTTTCAAGATTGCGCCGTGTCCTGGAAATGCAGCGTCCCTGGGACGATCTCGATTGCATGGATGACCTGATTGCCCGGATTATACCGGTTTATGAGCGAATTCGGGATGAGAGATTCACCCTGTTACAGCACGATACGCTGTTGCAGATCAACCGGATGATTGAAACGATTTCTGAATTGCTGGAAAATGTCCATGCCCGAGACGAGATCAGAAACATGGCGCTGGTTGAATTGCAGAAAATCAAGAAGGCCATTGAAATCGAGAGGCCCAACAGTCTTATTTCCAAACAGCGGGAGATTGCCGAAGAAGCCTTTGAAAAGGCACAGGAGATTGTGTTTTCCCAGAGCTGATTCCGCCACGGATTATCCCTCAAAGCTTCAAGTCATTTTCCCCTTTACAGAAAAGACCATTTTTGTTATCTTAAAAATTTCAATAATATGTTTTTCCCCCTGCCGCAATAAATTTTCAATGAATCTTACTATGTATGGTTTTTTGTGACTTTGTTTTGTTATGGAATGATCGTGACAAGAGCTTTTTTAGCCAAATATTCTTAAATACGCTGATCCAGCGACAGGATGCCAATAGGTTCGATTATGAAAAAAAAAGAGCTTGATTTTTTTAAGGAACAGTTGAACAACCTGCTCGAAGAGCTGCTCAGTCAGGCAGATGAAACCGTATCCGGAATGACCTCTCCCAAAGAGAATTTTCCAGATCCTACGGACAGGGCATCTCTGGAGGCAGACCGCAATTTCATGCTGCGAATTCGGGACAGGGAGAGCAAGCTCATTCTTAAGGTTAAGAAAGCTTTGGTGCGGATTGAAATTGGCACTTTCGGTATCTGTGAAGCCTGCGGGGAAGATATTTCATTTGATCGTCTGAAAGCAAGGCCCGTAACAACTCAGTGTATTGACTGTAAAACCAAAGAGGAGAATTTGGAAAAAGCCCTTGGACTGTAAGCAGGCAGGCATTGATCTGCACATTCATTCCACCGCATCCGACGGAACACTGTCTCCTGTTGAAATTCTTCGGCTGGCCGAAAAATTTGAACTCGGGGCGATTTCGATTACAGATCATGACACCCTGAAAGGATCCAAGGACCTGCTTGAAGCCGCCGGTTCATCGCATGTTCGCGTGCTTACCGGTATTGAAATCAGTACCATTCCTCCAGCTTTATATGCGGTTGCGGGGAGTTTTCATATTCTGGGCTATGGCATTCGGTTGAATGATCCGGTGCTGAACCAAACCCTGGAAACCTTGCAACATGCCAGGGAAAACCGCAATCCGTTCATTATCAGCCGCCTGAATGCCATGGGACTGGACATTACGCTGGAGGAAGTGATTCAGGCATCCGGAGAAGCTCAGATCGGCAGGCCGCATATTGCGCAGCTGATGATAAAAAAAGGTTTTGTCCAGTCATTTGATGAAGCGTTTGATGCCTATCTGGGATTCGACAAGCCCGCGTATGTGGATAAATACCGCCTGGATTGTCAAAAAGCGATCGAAATGATTATAGAAGCCGGAGGCACACCGGTTCTGGCCCATCCGTTTCTTCTTCGAATTCCGGATAATTCCCGCCTGGAATCCCTTGTGGCAACCCTGAAGGAAATGGGTTTGCAGGGGATTGAAGTGTATTATCCCGAACATTCTTCGGAAGATGTTGATTTTTATTCACGACTTGCCCTGAGTCATGACCTGGCGATTACCGGCGGAACCGATTTTCATGGCGCCATCAAGCCGGATATCCAGTTGGGATACGGGAAAGGGGATTTTTTTGTCCCGTATTCGGTCTATGATCTGCTTTTGAAACGTCAACAGACGATGGTTTGATCGGTAATGTCCCATTCTTGTCCGTCAGAATTGGAGAAAAAACTCGGTTATTCTTTTGCCGATCCGGCGCTTCTTGAAGAAGCCCTTCGGCACAGCTCATTTGTCAATGAAATGCAGGAAAAGGGGCTGCCGGACAACGAGCGCCTGGAGTTCTTGGGCGATGCCGTGGTGAACCTGATCACCGGCCATTTGCTGATGATGTATTATCCGGATTTTAACGAAGGCCACCTGTCCCGGATGCGGGCGCATCTGGTCAATGAGTTTCAGCTATCCCATATCGCCGGCGAACTCAGCCTCGGAGAATATGTCCAGCTTGGAAAGGGTGAAAGTCAGACCCAGGGTCGCAAAAAGCCGTCCATACTGGCCAACACCTTCGAAGCCCTGATGGCCGCCGTTTATCTGGATGGCGGCTATCCTTGCGTGTTTGAGATCGTTTCCCGCTATATGAAGCCCCTGATAGAGGCGAATGCGCCTTCGGTTGCGGTTCAGGATTTTAAAAGCAAGTTCCAGGAATTGATTCAGAGCGCCCAGGGGCCACTGCCGAATTATACCGTTGCTGCTGAGACCGGTCCGGATCATGATAAGACGTTTATCGTCCATCTGACTTGTGGAGACATTCAGACAGAGGGGTTTGGCAAAAGCAAAAAAAATGCGGAGCAAGATGCGGCCCGAAAAGCCTTCGATATCTTCATGAAGCATGTCACCCGTTGAAAGCCCTGTAAAACCGTTTATCATTCCGGTATTTATTCCGCATGCCGGCTGTCCCCACCAATGTGTTTTCTGCAATCAGAAAGCGATCACCCGGTCCGAAGTCCAGGCGCCTTCCACTGCGCAAATCGAAGCCTCTATTCGATCGTATCTCAACTATCTGGCGCCCAACCGAAAACCCGTGCAGATCGCTTTTTTTGGCGGAAATTTTCTGGGTATCGACCGCCGGGAAATCCTCAGGCTTCTGAATGCTGCCACCCCTTTTGTCCATGAGGGGGTCGTAGACGGTATTCGGTTTTCGACGCGACCGGATACCCTTACGAAAGACCGGCTGGAAATCCTGCGGGAGTTTCCCGTATCGACGATCGAGATCGGTGCGCAGTCCATGAATGACGCGATTCTGGCGCTCTGCCGACGGGGGCATACGGCGCGGCACACGGCCTGCGCGGCGCAACTGGCAAAAGCCGGCGGCTATGAAGTGGGGATACAGATGATGGTGGGGCTTCCCGGCGATAATGATGCCGGTGCCATTTCGACAGGCCGGCAAATTGCCGCTCTGAATCCGGATTTTGTCCGGATTTACCCGGCGGTTGTTCTGGAACATAGCCCGCTGGCAAACTGGTACCGCAAGGGGCAATATACTCCGTTATCCCTTTCAGCCGGTGTTTCCCTGGTGAAAAGGCTGTATCTGATGTTTCAGGAAAGTAATATTGCGGTCATCCGGATGGGGCTTCAGGCGACAGCGGATCTGGAAAACGGATCCATTCTTCTGGCGGGGCCGTTCCATCCGGCCTTTGGCCATCTGGTGTTTGCGGAGATTTATCGCGACAGGGTTATTAAACTGCTGAAAACCAGCGGCAGTGCCTTGGAGGCGGTCACCCTTCGCGTTAACCCGAAACGCATTTCAGCCATGAGGGGACTGAAAAATGAAAACATTCATTATCTCAAAAACCGGTTTCATATCCGGCGCATCGATGTCACGGGGGACCCCTTGATGCCCGATCATCACATCGCTCTGGTGATGGATTCCGAAGAGGTAAAGCTTTTTACTGTGACCGAATGATAATGCATGGAAAATAAAAAAGGCATTCATGTTTTCACATGAATGCCTTTAATTGTTAATTAGTTTTGGCTAATTATAAGCGGGTGACGTTTGCTGCGGCAGGGCCTTTGGGGCCTTGAACCACATCAAATGTTACGCGATCGCCTTCAGAAAGTGATTTGAAACCGGTTGAATTAATGGCGGAATGATGTACGAATACATCCTTTCCGTTTTCCTGCTCAATAAAACCGAAACCCTTGCTGTCATTAAACCATTTTACAATTCCATTTGCCATAGTGTTTTCCTCCTTTCATAAAATATCATCAAGGTCCCAAACTTCAGGTCGTCACTGTGGCAACATGGAACAATCCTTCTGCTCGAACCGATATGCAGTAATTTGCGATATCTTTACTGATTTGTCCTATAATACAGCCAAGGAACGACAATGTCAACATAAATTTTCAGCCCGCCATTAAAAGCCGGAATTGGATGGCGGACGCTTCAGGACGGGGCGGAGAAAGATGCGGATAAGGTGTATGCGGCCAGAAGGCTGTCTTTCCAGTAGGTGTTATCCGGGTTTGAAAAAAAAGATTTAAAGAGAAAGAGGCTTTTATCGCGAAGGATATGGGAAACAAGAATAACCGGTCGGCCACCGTACAATGGGGGCATTCGGCCCAAATCGCATCGGGTCCCGCCGCCCATCACATCTTCGTAGGCAAACACGATATGCCGAATGCCGCTGATGAGAATCGCGCCAAAGCACATCAGGCAGGGCTCCAGGGTGCAGTAGAGGGTCAGTTGGCTGTGATCGACCAGCGCAGACCGTTCAAGCTGCTTTAATGCCAGGATCTCGGCATGATCGGTTTCGCTGACGAGATCTCCGGCAGTTCCCTGCCGGGACCCGGTCGCAATAATCTTTCCCGCATGAACGATCACGCACCCAACCGGAAACTCTCCCCGGTCAAGGGCCTGTCTGGCCTCGTCCAGGGCTTCTTCCATAAAAAATGAATGGTTCATGGAAGCGATGTCCTCCAGTTCCAGTTTCCGGGCCTGTCTTTCATCCGGATGGACGGTGGGACAGGTTCCGTCAGATGAACGAATCGCTGGAAGCCGGCCTGTTCCAGTTCCTTGCGGTAACCCGTCAGATTGAGCATCCAGTTGGGATAAACCCAGTAGTTGGAGTCCGATAAGCTCGCCCATGCCATTTCTCCCTTCGGGCTCTGAAACGGGGTATTGGGTTTCAGGCGGTCCGAGAGAATCCTGGAAATACTGAGTGGCCAGTTTGCGGAAATCACAACCCCCAGGGGCAGAGGGCTTTGTCCGGGAAGAGAAAGGTAATCCGTGTGCCCCAGCTCCGGACTGACAAAGGCTCCGGAGAAACCATAGGATTTGATCTCGTTGATGGACAAAGGATTGCTCAGGTTGCAGAACGGACCGGCCCAGAGGGAAAGTTTCCGGGGATTCTGAAAAAAAACGATTTGCCAGGGGGCGTTCAGGACAAACTGTCGGGACCCTTTTTGCAACAACTGCTCAATCAAGGATTTGAAATCGGCAACATCGACAGGCCAGAGTGCAGGGGTAAGCCACCACCAGATTCTTTGCCAGATACTTGAGGTGAAACCTGGGGTGACGGAAGCGGTCTGAAACGACTCCTGAGACAGCCAGATACCGACTTCTTCGCGGGGCTTGCCCATTTCCCGGGCGATCCGGTAAACCCTTTGGTCAACGGCTTTTGTCTTGGGCAGGCGATTTCGGGGAAGGATTGCCTGAAATCGGGAAGGCGGCAGATCGGCCTTGACCGGGGGGATTTGTGCTTCGAGCTCCAACATCCTTGCAATTAATTCCGGCTCGCGACGGTCTGTTAAGAATACGGGAGACCCATTCTGCGGAGCCACTTTACCGCCGGATGTCAGATGAAACCGGGTCCCCTCTGAAACCGGACGGCTGATTCTCAGGCTGATATGCCAGGGCTCGTCTTCGTAGCCGACCCGCAGAACATCGCCGGGAAAGAGCGCCTGCTGAAGCGCGACATGGGAACGGCCGCTTTCCCCCGAAACATGACCCACACAGAGTCCGGAGCCGGTCTGTCGTTCGATTTGAATGGGATTCAGGGGCCTTTGAGACAGAAATCCGTAATGGGTTCCGGTCCGGCCCAGGGCGCGAGAGAGCAGGCTAAGCGCCTCTTTTCGAAGATGCGCATCCTGAACATGATCCCGGAGCAGTTGATAGGCCCGTACCGTGTAGTATACATAATGAGGGCTCTTTTTGCGGCCTTCGATTTTCCATGCCCGAATCGTCGGGATCGATCGAAGGACTTTGACCAGAATATCCAGGCTGAGATCCTGACAGGAAAAAAAACGATTTTGTGTGCGCTCCTGTGTATAAAGCCGCCTGCATGGCTGAACGCATCTTCCCCTCAGGCCGCTTTTGCCTCCAAAAAAACTGCTCCAGTAGCATCTGCCGGAGACCCCGTAACACAGGGCGCCGTGAACAAAAACTTCCAGGCCGATGGTTTCAGGACAGATCCCGGCGATCTGCTTGATCTCATCAACGCTGAGTTCGCGGGGAAGCACGACCCGGTTAACTCCGTGGATATGGCGGATCAGGCTCAGCCCTTCGCCAAAACTCACATTGGCCAGGGTGGACAGGTGAATCTCGCCGGAAAACCCGGCTTGCCGGGCCAGATCGATCAGAGCCAGATCCTGAATGATCAGGGCGTCGGGATGCACATGGCGGTTCAGATCATCCATGAGCCTTCCGGCCGGGTCCAGTTCATCCGGCTTGATCAGCGTGTTCAGCGTGACATAAACCCTGGTGCCTTTGGAATGTGCCAGATCCGTCAGTCCGGCGAGCTCTTCCAGGGTAAAGTTCTTGGCTTCCATGCGGGCGGAAAGTTGCTTCAGGCCGCAGTATATGGCGTCAGCCCCGGCAGCCAGGGCTGCCAGAAAGCTGGCTTTGTTGCCTGCCGGTGCCAGAATCTGCGGAAATGAAGAAGATTCGTTCATGGAGTGGGTGTTGTTTTTATAATTTGAATTTGGTTCGGGAAAAAATAACTTCTTTTCCGGATTTTTGAAAAGGATGTTTTTAAATTAAACTCGCTGTACGCTGGAATTCAACATGAAGTAAAACAAAAAGGGGTTAGATAACAATCTAACCCCTTTTAAATTTAATTGGTAGCGGGGGCTGGATTTGAACCAACGACCTTCGGGTTATGAGCCCGACGAGCTACCAGGCTGCTCCACCCCGCATCGAATGGAACGGAATATAATCCAACTGTTGCCAACTGTCAACAGAAATATCTAATTGATTTTATCTATCTGATATTATAACGCATTTAATTATTAAAAGAGATGACCCAATGGCTTTCCCCTGAATTCTATTTTGTATTTTATCGCAACGGCACCTTAACTTCCACATTCAATGGTCGCAATATCTTCAATGATAAATAACAAAAACGACCCAAAAACGTCACACCCTTTTTCCCCTTCAAAAGAACATTTAAAACCTGCCATACCGAAGCAACCTCCCCTTTCATCCAATTAAATACATAAAGGATTACCAATCATATAAAGCGCGTATTATTTCAACCCAAATCAACCAAATCTACCAGGATTCTACCAGGCCAGTATTTCCAACCTTTGCGAATATTTTTTCTTGTATTCTAACAAGTTGCCGATTTTCTCCATACCCCCAGAAAGTAGCAGAATTTTGACAAAAGACCCGGTGCCGTCAGACCCATAATCGCCGAAAGCCGTCCCCCCAGACTACCCCTCAACAATACAATCAGACCGAAAAAATTCCCGGATGCAACGGCCCTTCAATTCTAAGCAGAAAGTGTGGGTTGCAGGCACTCCTTCAAGGCAGATTACGATGTGCCATTCAACATTCAACAGTTTCCATTTAACGCCCTCCTTAAATTTTATTTTTCCAGCCTGACAATAATTAAATCGATTCGAATACATACGAATTACGAGCCCGACATTTATCATGGCATATTTTGCAGATCATCATAAAAATCGATCTGATCATTCATTTTTTTAGATCACAAATTCCGCAGTGGGTCCAAAATGATTTAGCAGAAAGCTTTCTTATATTCAACGCAGTGGCAGAAAGCTATGTCAAAAATCCACAGCCCGGGATATGCCATGGAAATCAAACAGACTTGGAAGCTAATAAAAACTGACCCACCTGTGCTCAAATAAATTGACCCAGGCAATGCACAGTTGTTTGTCAATTTTGAGAATGAAAATGAAAATCTGGCTTCTAACGCACTGACAGAGAAGACAAACGGACGATCAGTGATATGGGGAATGTGTTTAGGGCGAGTTAGCTGGGGTCTTTTTGGTTTGAAGGGGCTCTTAAAGAAGGACCATCAATTTTTATTGTGATGCAGCGATGCTTCAAGCGATCCAGCAGTGCA